>Ga0209195_1000002_pt1 | contig 309519 bp, 262 predicted proteins | sample COGITO_mtgs_1004_3_FD_184788 | JGI IMG/M metagenome (GOLD analysis project Ga0209195, IMG submission 184788) | Pelagic marine microbial communities from North Sea - COGITO_mtgs_100420 (SPAdes) (version 2) | ecosystem: Environmental > Aquatic > Marine > Epipelagic ...
TCGTATTATAACATTTCCAAAAGCTGGAACCTACAAAGTTAGTATCAGTGGCGGAGCACCTGCTTTTCATCGGATTAAATTTAGTAGTTCAAATTCTAAAAAAATAATTTCAATAGAACAATGGGGTACTATAGAATGGTCTTCTTTTGAAGATGCATTTGTGGGATGTGGAAACCTTAATGCGAGTGCTACAGACTCCCCAGACCTAAAAAATGTAGAGAATATGAAGAGTATGTTTTATGGTTGTCAAAATTTTAATGGAAATACATCTGATTGGGATGTTAGCAATGTAACGAAAATGGGTATGGTTTTTTTTGCTTGCAACAATTTTAACCAAGATATTTCTAGTTGGGATGTTAGTAACGTGACGAACATGCATGCTATGTTTACCGGTGCATTTGTATTTAATCAAGATATTTCTAGTTGGGATGTAAGTAATGTCACTACTATGAGTTCGACTTTTAGTGCTGCACATAATTTTAATCAAAATATATCTATCTGGGACACCAGTAGTCTAATAAATGTGAGTGACATGTTTCATGGAGCAATAAGTTTTAATCAAGATATTTCTAATTGGGATTTAAGTAATGTAACTGATATGAATTATATGTTTACAAATGCAAAAAAATTCAACCAAGATATTTCTAGTTGGGATGTAAATAATGTAGAATTGATGTCTTATGTTTTTTGGGGTGCATCAAATTTTAACCAAGATATTTCTGGTTGGGATGTTAGCAACGTCACTCAAATGGCTTGGACATTTTTAAATGCAACAAATTTTAGTCAAGATATTTCTGATTGGGATGTTAGCAATGTACAAAGATGTAATTCTTTCGCAGATGGCTCTAATCTAGATGATAGCCAATTACCTAATTTTCCAGCAAACTGCAATTAAACACTAAAAATCAAAAATAATGAAAAAGATGGTTTAAACCCTATATACTTACCAATCCTGTCTGCAGGCTGTAATTAAGTTACTCAATAATTATTAAGTGATATTAAACCGAAGCTAAAACTTCGGTTTTTTTATTATAAATATCTTTCTTTTATAATATTCAAATGATGCATTTGATGCCCTGAAAATAAATATCCTAAAGCTCTTACAGACATTTTATTATTCGAAGCAACACCTACTCTTAACAAAGCTTCATCAGAAAAGCTTTTAAATAATTGGATTGAAGATTTTCTTAACACCTCCATTTCATTTAATAAATCATAATAGTTTCTATCGTTTGCATTGTCATTCTCAACAAAAACATCTTGATCAAATCCAGGCAAAGAAGTATTATCATTTCTAGCAAAACATAAAGCTCTATAAGAAAAAACCCGTTCTGTATCAATAATGTGCTGAATCAATTCTTTGATCGTCCATTTGCCTTCAGCATAAGAAAAATTGTGCTTTTCTACTGGTAAATTTCTTAATACATCATCAAATACTTTTTGAGAAGCTACTAAATTTTCTATAATTGATTTCTCATCTTTAGAAACCAGTTGCATGTATTGTTCAAAATAAGGAGCATATTCGTTTTTAGGAATCATTAATAAAGTTTTAAGTTAGCAAAAAATAACTTATTTTTTTATATTTACAAAAAAAACATGAAAAAAATTTTATTATTTACCTTGACAAGCATTCTTTGTTTTAATGCTTGTAACAATGATGACACCACTTCAATTAGAGAATTGTATGGAAACAGTCCAAATGCGTTTGTAACCATCTGGAAAACTGATGAACCTGAAGGATATACAGAAGACAATCAAATAGAAATACCAGGCTCAGGAACAAATTATAAAATATTTTGGGAAGAAGTAGGTAATCCAAATAATAATGGTTTAGAAACAGCAACTAATTCTCATACTATAACATTTCCAAAAGCTGGAATCTACAAAGTTAGCATAAGTGGTGGAACCCCTGCTTTTCATCAAATTAAATTTAGTAGTCCATATTTAGATAATGATAAAATAATTTCAATAGAACAATGGGGTAATATAGAATGGTCATCATTTAATCATGCGTTTAATTATTGTAAGGCACTTGAAATAAATGCGAAAGACAACCCTAACCTAAAGAAGGTAAAAGACATGAGTTCCATGTTTAAAGCTTGTTGGATGCTAGAATATGGCGTTTCTGATTGGGACTTAAGTAATGTAACTGATATGAATGAAATGTTTTTAGGGGCTAGATACTTTAATGACGATATTTCTAGTTGGGATGTTAGCAGTGTGACAAATATGGCTTTCATGTTTTATGGAAACCACACTTTTAATCAAGATATTTCTAATTGGGATGTAAGCAATGTAACTAATATGACTGGTGTTTTTGCTGAATGCAGAAACTTTAACCAAGATATTTCTAGTTGGGATGTTAGTAAAGCGACTAGTATGCATGGTATGTTTTATCAATCTAACTTTAACAATGATATTTCTAATTGGGATGTCAGTAATGTAACTAATATGACTGGTGTTTTTGCTCAATGCAGAAACTTTAACCAAGATATTTCTAGTTGGGATGTTAATAAAGTGATTAGTATGCATGGTATGTTTGTAGGTGCAGAAAGCTTTAATCAAAATATTTCTGGTTGGGATGTAAGCAATGTAACTGATATGAGTTATATGTTTAGTGCAGCAGAAAGTTTTAACCAAAATATTTCTGATTGGGATGTTAGCAATGTTACTGAATGTTTTTACTTTTCTGAAAACTCTGGATTAGAATTAAATTATATTCCAAGCCTACAAGGAGGCTGTAATTAATTGACAAAAAAATATTTAGACTTTAAAACCGTTGCGAATTGCATCGGTTTTTTTATTTATTTACACATAGATAATGTATTATCTTTACTTTTCTATGAAAACACTTTTTGTAAATATAAAAGAACTCATTCAGGTTAGGGATACTGGTGTAAAAAAAGTATCCGGTAAAGCTATGAATAGTTTGCCTACTATTAAAAATGCTTTTTTATTAATTGAAAACGATAGAATCATAGATTTTGGTAAGATGGAACAATTACCAAACCGATCAGTTGCCAATATGATAGATTGTAAGGGTAAAATGATACTTCCAACTTGGTGCGATTCTCATACCCATATCGTATTTGCTGGCAATAGAGAGCAAGAATTTGTAGATAGAATTAACGGGTTGTCTTATGAGGAAATTTCCAATAATGGTGGAGGAATTTTGAACTCTGCCAAAAAATTACAAAGAACTTCAGAAGAAGATTTGTACAATCAATCTGCAAAAAGGTTAGAAGAGGTAATTGCTTTAGGCACTGGGTCTGTAGAAATAAAATCAGGATACGGATTAACAGTTGAAGCTGAATTAAAAATGTTACGAGTTATCAGAAAACTCAAAGAAAATTACGCCATTCCTATCAAAGCAACTTTTTTAGGGGCTCATGCAGTTCCAACAGAATTTAAGAATAACAAAGAAGGCTACATCAATTTAATTATTGAAGAGATGATGCCTAAAATAGTTGAAGAAAATTTAGCTGATTTTATAGATGTTTTTTGCGAGGTTGGCTATTTTTCTGTGGATGAGACAAACAAAATTTTATCTGCTGGAAAAAAACATGGCTTAATTCCGAAAGTGCATGTAAATCAGTTTAATGTTATTGGCGGAATTCAAGTTTCAACAAAACACAATGCGCTTTCTGTGGACCATTTAGAAGTTTTAAATGATGACGATATTGCAAGTTTAAAAGCTTCTGAAACCATGCCTGTAGCACTTCCCTCCTGTTCTTTTTTCTTAGGCATTCCATATACTCCAGCAAGGAAAATAATAGATAGTGGTTTAGCATTAGCTATTGCAACTGACTATAACCCTGGATCTACACCTTCTGGAAACATGAATTTTGTGGTTGCTACCGCTTGTATAAAGATGAAAATGACACCTGAAGAAGCCATAAATGCAGCTACTATAAATGGAGCTTTTGCTATGAACTTAGAGAACACTGTAGGTTCTATTACAAAAGGAAAATTAGCTAATTTTATCATTACAAAAGAAATTCCTTCTTATGGTTTTTTACCTTACAGTTTTGGTTCTAATTTAATTAATGAAGTCTATATTAACGGAAATCTTAAATAATGTTTTTCAGAAAGATCTCCTACTTCAAATTTCTTTTAGAATCTACAAATCAACATGGAGTGCATTCTCCTTTTGTTTTTGATTTTGTTACAAAAGGATTGTATCATAAAAAGATAATAAATAATATTCCTGAAAAATATCCAGCATTAAAATCACTTACAAAAAAAGAAGAAAGGATTCTTTCAAAAATTATACACTATTTTAATATTAGCACCATCCATTTTGACCTTGTAAGTTTAAATAAAAACTTAAATAATAAATACAAATTACTATATATAAAACTCTCAAAAGAGTTAATATTAGATGAATTAAAAAAGTTAAACTCAAAACATTTTGTGGTTGTTCATGGAATTTATAAGGATAAAAAAACAAAATTAAAGTGGTTAGAAATCATCAAAAAAACAGAAGATATTGTAACTATTGATTTATTTTATTTCGGAATCATTTTTTTCAGAAAAGAACAAGCTAAAGAACATTTTAATATTAGAGTTTAACACTTTCTAAAAGATAAACTTTGTAACTTTGGTCTTTATATCGAGCAATTAAATAAAATGAAAATATATACAAAAACTGGAGATAAAGGAACTACTGCTTTATTCGGTGGAACAAGAGTTAAAAAATATAATTTACGTATTGAAAGTTATGGTACTGTAGACGAATTAAATTCTTACATTGGCTTGATAAAAGACCAAGAAATCAATAGTTATATTAAAGAATCTTTATTAAAAGTTCAAAATGATTTATTCACTTTAGGCGCTATGTTGGCAACTCCTCCTGAAAAAGAAACTTTAAAATCAGGAAAAGAACGATTGAATATTCCTAAAATTGATAGTGATTCTATCTTGTTTTTAGAAAATGAAATTGATAAAATGGATGCATTGCTTCCACAAATGACTCATTTTATCCTTCCTGGAGGCCATCAATCAGTGTCATTTTGTCACATTGCCAGATGTGTTTGCAGAAGAGCAGAACGGTTATCTGTAGAATTAAATGACCAAGAAAATATACAAAATGACATTATAAAATACTTAAACCGACTTTCTGACTTTCTTTTTGTGTTGGCACGAATGTTGTCTAAAGAGTTACTAGTAGAGGAAATCAAGTGGATTCCTGAAAAAAATAGTTAAGTTCTTTTTTTATCGATTTTGAAGTGAACTTTACTTTTATTTAAATTATAAATAACTGATTTATAGGTATTCATAAAAAAAAGCAACAACTTCAAAGTATATTTCTTAAAAAAGACTTGCATAACTGCGTAAAAAAATTATTTTTGCACAAAATTAAATATTAAGAAATGTATTGGACATTAGAATTAGCATCGTATTTAGCAGATGCACCTTGGCCAGCAACCAAAGATGAGTTAATAGATTATGCTATTAGAACTGGAGCTCCTTTAGAAGTAGTAGAAAATCTACAAGATATAGAGGATGAAGGTGATTCATATGACTCAATTATTGAAATTTGGCCAGATTATCCTACAGAAGATGATTATCTTTGGAACGAGGATGAATACTAAATAAAATAATCTAATATAAAAAGTCTCTAAAGAGACTTTTTTTTTGTTTTCTTTTAGCCAAGAAAACAGGTTTTTTTAAGATCGTTAAAGTCTTGATTTACAACTAAACAATATAGCTAAAAATGTAGCTAATAAAAATATATAAAGAATGAGTATTTTAAATTCGGTAATCAAACTTTTTGTAGGAGATAAACAACAAAAAGATTTAAAAATTTTACAACCAGTTGTTGAAGACGTAAAAAAGTTTGAAGCAGAAATTGCTCAATTATCTCATGATGGTTTAAGAGCCAAAACACAAGAGTTTAAAAATAAAATTAAGGAGGCTACAAAAGAGTTTGATGATAAAATTGAAACGCTAGAAGAAGAAGCAAAAAATGCAAATATTGATAGACAAGAAGATATTTATACAGAAATTGATTCTTTAAAAGATGAAGCTTACAAAATTTCTGAAGAAACTTTATTACAACTTATGCCAGAAGCTTTTGCAGTCATCAAAGAAACTGCAAAACGTTTTGTAGAAAATGAAGAAGTAGAGGTTACTGCTACTGCCTTTGATAGAGAATTATCTGGCGAAAGAGATCATATTACTTTAGAAGACGATAAAGCTTTTTGGGCAAACTCATGGGATGCTGCTGGTAAACCTGTTACTTGGGATATGGTTCATTATGATGTTCAATTAATTGGTGGCTCTGTTTTACATCAAGGTAAAATTGCAGAAATGATGACTGGTGAGGGAAAAACATTAGTTTCAACTTTACCTGTTTATTTAAATGCTTTAACCGGAAATGGAGTTCACGTAGTTACCGTAAACGATTATTTAGCAAAACGGGATAAAGCTTGGATGGGACCAATTTTTGAGTTTCACGGACTTTCTACAGACTGTGTAGATTATTACCAACCCAACTCTAACGAAAGAAGACAAGCGTATAATGCAGATATTACTTACGGAACAAATAACGAATTTGGATTTGATTATTTACGTGATAATATGGCCAGTTCTAAAGATGATTTAGTGCAAAGAGCCCCAAATTATGCCATTATTGATGAAGTAGATTCTGTTTTAATTGATGATGCTAGAACTCCGTTAATTATTTCGGGCCCAGTACCACAAGGAGATAGACATGAATTTAATGATCTAAAACCACTAGTGGCCGATTTAGTTTCTTTACAAAAACAACATCTAGTTAGTGTTTTAGCAGAAGCTAAAAAATTAATTGCCGATGGTAACACCAAAGATGGTGGGTTCTCATTGTTAAGAGTTTACAGAGGTTTGCCAAAAAATAAAGCCTTAATTAAATTTTTATCACAAGAAGGGATTAAGCAAATTTTACAGAAAACAGAAAATTATTACATGGCAGACAACAATAAGTTGATGCCAGAAATTGATGAAGATTTATGGTTTGTTGTTGAAGAAAAAAATAATCAAATTGATTTAACGGATAAAGGAATAGCGCACTTATCAAAAAAGACTCAAAATGACAACTTCTTTGTATTACCAGATATTGGTGTAAAGATTGGTGAAATTGATACTGCAGAGACTACTTCTGAAGAAAAGGTTTCTCAAAAAGAAGAATTATATAAAGATTTTAGTATCAAAAGTGAACGTATTCATACAATGAATCAACTCTTAAAAGCATACACTGTTTTTGAGAAAGATGTTGAATATGTTGTGATGGAAAATAAAGTAATGATTGTTGATGAACAAACTGGGCGTATCATGGATGGTCGTCGTTATTCAGATGGATTACATCAAGCAATTGAAGCCAAAGAAAATGTAAAAATTGAGGATGCTACTCAAACTTTTGCAACGGTAACATTACAGAATTACTTTAGAATGTACAGAAAACTGTCTGGAATGACAGGAACAGCAATTACGGAAGCTGGTGAATTATGGGAAATCTACAAATTAGATGTAGTGGAAATACCTACAAACAAACCGATTCAAAGGGATGATAAAGAAGATCTAGTTTATAAAACTGCTCGTGAAAAATACAATGCAGTTATTGAAGATATTGTAAAATTAGTTGAGCAAAAACGACCAGTTTTGGTAGGAACAACTTCTGTTGAAATATCAGAACTATTGGGAAGAATGTTACAGATGCGTAAAATTCCTCATAATATTTTAAATGCAAAATTACACAAGCGTGAAGCTGATGTTGTTGCAGAAGCTGGTAAACCTGGTATTGTGACTATTGCTACAAATATGGCTGGACGTGGAACAGATATTAAACTTTCTGAAGAGGTAAAAGTATCTGGTGGTTTAGCTATTATCGGTACAGAAAGACATGATTCTAGACGTGTGGATAGACAGTTAAGAGGACGTGCAGGTAGACAAGGTGATGTTGGGTCAACACAATTTTATGTTGCTTTAGATGACAATTTAATGCGTTTATTTGGTTCTGATAGAATTGCCAAAATGATGGATAGAATGGGTTTAAAAGAAGGTGAAGTAATTCAGCATTCCATGATTACTAAATCTATTGAAAGAGCACAAAAGAAAGTAGAGGAAAATAACTTCGGAATCAGAAAACGTTTATTAGAATATGACGATATTATGAACGCTCAACGTGAGTTTGTTTATAAGAGAAGACGTAATGCGTTGGATGGAAAACGTTTACAAGTGGATATTGCAAATATGATTTATGATACTTGTGAATCGATTATTAATAGTAATAAAGCGGTTAAAGATTTTCAGAATTTCGAGTTTGAATTGATTAAGTTTTCTTCAATGACTTCGCCTTTTTCTGAAGAGGACTTCGAGAAACTTTCTGAGAAGGAATTGGCTGATCAATTATATGAAATAGTTTCTAAACATTACAAAAGTAAAATTGAAAGAAATGCTATTTTGGCTTTTCCTGTTATTAAAGGTGTGTTTGAGAATGAAGGAGATAGGTATGAAAGAATTGTAGTTCCTTTCACAGATGGAATTAAATCTTTACAAGTTGTTACGAACTTAAAAGAAGCCTATGAAAGTGAAGGAAAAAGCTTAATTACAGATTTCGAAAAAAATATTACGTTAGCAATTATTGATGAAAATTGGAAAGATCATTTACGTAAAATGGATGAGTTAAAACATTCAGTACAGAATGCATCTTATGAGCAAAAAGATCCTTTATTAATCTACAAGTTTGAGGCATTTGAATTGTTCAAGAAAACAGTAGATGAAATTAATAAAGAAGTATTGTCTTTCTTATTCAAAGGAGAATTACCTTCTCAAGATACCAACCAAATTTCTGAGGCACGTCAGCAAAAAAGAGAACGTTTAAATACGAGTAAAGCAGATGTTCAAAACTCTACTGAGCAAGCTATTCAAAATTCTCGTCAACAATCTGAACCTGTCGAAACTGTTGTTCGTGAACAACCAAAGATTGGTAGAAACGAACGTGTTACTATAAAAAATGTAATGAGCGGTGAAGAAAAAGAAGTGAAATATAAACAAGCTATCCCTTTATTAGAAAAAGGAGAATTTGTTTTAGTTAATAAATAATTAGTGCTAAAAGTTCTCGAAATAAGTTTCTTTAAAAAAGAAATTGTCTCGAACTAACAATAAGTAATAAATCCGTTTAGAAGTTTTCTAAACGGATTTTGTATTTTAGAAAACAAGGATGGATAAACCTATTTTAAATCCTTTTGGGAAAATACTTCCAATTTTTCTTGGTACCTGGTTTGGTACTGCTTTTTTACTCATTTTATCAAGTGCTCATCTTTTTATGAAAACACTATTTCAGAAGAAATATGTAATGACCAAAAATATGATTATTGGGACTCCAACCACCTTTTTAATTCAAGTAAAGAATTATTTTAAAAATAAAAAAAACTAACACCAATAAAAAAACCGTTTAAAAATTAATTATAAACGGTTCTTTACATTTTACTTCTAGGATTATTCTTTGATAAATTTTGTTGTAAAACTTCCTTCAATAGATGAAATTTTTATCAAATACAATCCGCTGGATAATTCTTCAATATTCAATTTTTCTGCATTTCTATTGAACTCTAGTACCTTTTTTCCGACTACCGAATAAATTTCAACTTTAATTATTGTCTTAATTGGTGAAACAATACGCAGCACATTTTTAACCGGATTAGGATATAAATGAACAGCTTGTGTCCACTTATTATTTTCAACATTTAAAGCACAATTATTTCCAACCGTATATGATAAATATTTAGTTACCGCTAGACCCCCGGCAAAAGCAAATTTACAAGCATAGCTAATAGTTTGTCCGTTCGTTAAACCAGTAATTGTTTTGGAAAACTTTTTTCCAGAAACGGCATTCATGGTAGTTTCCGAAAATGGTGACTCTTCCCATAAATAAGCACCAACATCAGATTTATCTGTATCTAATAACTCAAATGTAATTGTAACATCTGTGCCATTGGTTTCAAATTCATAATTATAGCCTATTGAAAAAGACCCCTGAGTTGCATCACTATCAGTTCCAATACATTGAGAATTAGAACTCCCCAGGGTTGTTGCTTGCAAGTTTAATGGATTATTTAAAGCGATGTTCCCAGACAAATCTTTTGCCGAAATAGCGAAAGAATACAATGTTTCTGGCGTCAAACTATTTACAATATAAGCTTTTTGAACCCCTGAATCTCCGCTTATTGATTCTGAGGAACTGCCGTAAGAAATATCATAAATTACCTTACCTGAACCGTCTGAAGCCTTTAATAATAATTCAACACTATTAGCAGTTATGTTTCCAAGAGAAGCTGTAAAATTTTCTGGAGCCGTTACATCAGAGGCACTGCCTGAACAATTATCTCCTACTACATAATTAAAATATTTTGTAGCGGCTAAACCTCCTGCATAAGCAAATTTACAAGCATAACTTAATGTTTCTCCTGTTGTAAAACCACTAATGGTCTTAGAAAAAGTTAAATCACCAACCTCTGCTAATTGAGTTTCAGAGAAAGGAGATTGCTTCCATAAATACGCAATAACCCCCGCTTTGTTATTATCTAACAATTTAAATGTAATTGTTACGCTGGAACCCACAGTCTCAAAAGTCACCTCATACCCTTGTGAAAAACTTCCCTGCTGCGCTTCAGTAGAAGTTTCAGAGCATAATTTTTCTTCAGAAACGGTAATATTTACTGCTGCAGATGTTGTTTTAGCAGCCATATTATCAGTGGCTACCGCAGTAATTTCATGATTTCCAATAGCGGCGATAGGCCAAACTAAACTAAAAGGAGCAGTTGTATCTTCTCCTATTTTTTGAGAGCCATCAAAAAACTCTACTATTATAATACTGCCATCTAAATCGGTAGCAATTGTTGTTATATTGATATCCTCCCCTTCTTTAAAAGAAGATTCATTGCTTGGTGAAGTTATCGAAATTGAAGGGCTTAGATTCCCTTCTGCAGAAACAAGAATTAAAACCTCATCAAAATCGTTGTAAGTACCATTACTAACAGTTAATTTTAACTTATACACGCCATTTTCTAAATTAGAAATATTTGGTGATGCAATTGTGGTATTATCAAAATTTATAATTGAGGGGCCGTAAATCTGTTCCCATTGATAGATGATAGTTTCACCTTCTGGGTCATAACTTGAGGAACCATCTAAAACTCCCGTTGAATTTGGCAATATTACAGAAACATTTGTGCCTGCATCAGCAACTGGAGGTACGAATGGTAATGATTCTTTATAGCTAAAAGTCATTTTACCTAAATTAAATTCTCCACTTTCAATAAATAAGCGTAGCACATGCTCACCTTTTGTTAATGCAATATTAGAAGCACTATTTGTTGTCCAATTTTCCCAGTCGTTAGAATTTGGAACTGAAATACTTGGACTTACTTTCTTTCCTTCTATTTCAAAATAGAATGGGCCTCCTCCATTAGAATTACCAGAGGCAGCTCTATAACTTAGGTCATAAAGACCTGCTGTTTCAACATTAACCGTGTACTCCATCCATTCACCAGCACCAGTCCAACCGACTGTTGCGCCTTCTCCATTTACGGAAATAGCATCCACATTTTCTCCAGTTCTAAAATCTCCATTATTTCCAATAGAGTTATCTATATATGATATGTTTTGTCCTATTCCTCCTTCAAATTTATCGTAAAAACCAGCTTCAATAGTACCTGGAATTGAAATAGCACTTCCTGAATAAGGAATCTGCTCACCCACTTGAACGTTTATAATATTTGAGACATTAAACTGATTATCAACATAAATTTTAGCATAAAAACCGTGAACACCCAATGTTAAATCTGCAGCTTTTATAGCAAAAGGAGCAGCTGTATCCTCTCCAATTAAATTTTTACCGTCATAAAAGGCTACTTTAGTAATACCATTTCCAGAGGTGGTTACAGATAAATTTACACTACCGTTAGGAAAAGCTTGGTCGAAGTCTGAGGACAAAACTCCACTTGCATCAACATCTCTACTTGTTCTCATTTGATTTGCGGGAACCGTCAATTGAAAACCATCAGAAAATGAAACAGTAATTTCGGAATCTGAATAATTGTGTGCCACATATGTATTTTCTCCGTTTTGATTAAAAACCAAAGCAATAGGATAATTTGCCGTAATTGAGGCATCTACTACACCCATAGCATTAACACCGTGCAACCAATGATACGTTTGAGCATCAGAAATACCAAACTTTAAATTTCTTTCTGGATATGCATTATATAAATCAACTGCGGCTTGAGGATTTGTGAATGATAAATATTTCCAATAGGTATCATGCCATAAATTATCATTATTCTCTTTACTCAAAACACCTGTATTTGATGCGATTTCTGTCCAAAGCTTTTTAGAATATTCTTGATTGTGTCCTAAATAAAAAGAACCTCCATGAATGGGATACATTTCTATACCATAAGCTGCAGCTATATCTGCCGTCCAAAATGTTCCATTATCATAAGAATTTCCCCAAACTCTTGAAACCAAACTGTATTGCTGATTTGCTTGAAAATTCCGCTCATAAACATCAAACCAATATTCCTCAACAGCCGTTTGTTCTGTTGTATAAATATAAATTCCCAAATCTCTAATACTATTATCTTCTGTGATGGTTCCCCAATGGATTAATGAAGAGGCAAACTGCATACTTTCTGAAGTAGATTCTTGATCATTTCCTTGTGGAAAAGTTGCAAATCCATTTGCCCAACTATGACCTGCATAAGGACTAAAATTTCTTAAAAATGGAAATTGAATATCATTTCTATCGATTGAAGCTGCATCCCTAATTAAAACATTAATCATATCTCCCCATTTTGCAGACCATCCGGGTTCAAATTGTTCCATAAAAGCGGCAGCATGAATAAAATATCCCCAGTGAAAATGATGATCATTAATATTGTTATCTTGACCATGACCTGCAGGATAGCCTAACATTGCAGACCAAGTACTATTATAATAAAATAAAAAAGCTACTTCTCCTGACTCATAAGTTAACCAATCTTCCAAACGTTCTTTAACGGTTGCAATCATTTTATCTCTTGCCGCAATATCGCCTGTTTGATCTGCAATTCTTGCAGTTTGAATTAATCGATTCATCACCTGTCCTTCATTATAAGAATCTGTCCAAGTTGCTAAACCATCATTCTCTATTTGGGAAATTTTAGCATCTAAATCAGATGGACTAAATCCATCACTATAATTTGCTAAATAAGGAATTGTAGGTAAAATACCTTTATAGGTATTTTCTACAGTAAAAGTATTACTATCTAGCATGTTTAACGTTCCTCGAACAGAACTATATACATATGTATTAGGTGTTGGTGAATTAGAACTTAAATTATACCATTGATGAGGCAATAACCCTAGCAGCATATTAGAATTCGTGCCTTCTTTTATATCTGTATCTACGGAGAATGTTGTTGTTACTTTTGCATTATTTTCATCATAACTCCAGGAGGTTGAACTATTTGAAGGAAATACATATGCATATTTCTTTAAGTCTTGAGCTACAGCAGTTACATTACTTGTATTTTGCGGTAACATTGCCATAGACCAATAATCTTTACCATTTAAGATCGAAGTATAAATTTTTCCGGATTGTGACCAAGTGCTTCCAAAAGGCGCATAAAAAACAAAATCTGCACCACTTGTTGCATTTTCTATAATTAAAATTTCATTTGAAATACTAGCTGATCCTGAATTCACTTTAATTTCTACGATATCATCCGCATCTTTTTCAAAATATATAAAAGGCATTCCAATTCCTGAAGTAGCTTTTAACTCATGGTTTGAATCCTTCCAATTCATAGAGACAGTCCAATCTGAATAATCTGAAACGGTCGCTTTACTGGTATTTAAACCTGTAATACCTACCTCTATTGGAGCTGAATCTCCGATAACACCAAATGGGATGTATGTAACAATTAAACCCGTATTAATAGTTTTCATAGTCATGGGATAATTAAATAAATTATCTGCATGATTTTCTTTAACCAATTTAGACCACCAATCGTTGGTAGGAACTGGTTTACCAATAGCATTTCCGCTTAATTGAGGTGATCCTGATGGAAAACCATTTCTACCCGCGGTATCTGCCCCTGGATGTGAATTGGTATAGCTAGCACTACCCACCTGAGTTGTTTGCGCTAAAAAGGAAAAAGCACAAAATAATATTAAGAAAATAAAGACTGTTTTTCTAGCTATTTTATTCATAAATGTCATGTTATAATTTTAATTTTCTTGAAATAGAATTAGTATTATACGTTTAATTTAGGAATCTACTCTTTAATAAGTTTAATGAGCTTAACACCAAATAATGTTTTTATTTGAGCAAAATAAAGTCCACCTTTTAAATTAGATCCATCTATAACAGCTTTAATTTTATTAGGTATTGATGAAAACACATTTTTACCTTGCAAGTCAAATACTTTAATAGATGTAATATTCCCAATATCAGTTTTTATTGTCCAACTATTCTGAGAAGGATTAGGAAAAGCTTTAAAGTCTAAAATTTCAACATCATCTGTTCCAAGTGATGTTGCTTTCCAGAAATATATATTGTCTACATAAATATCATTTGAAAAACCATTACCTCCAATAAATTTTAAATGAACGGCTTTTGTAATATCGGCTGTTATACCTGCAACAGGGATATCTATGCTTTGCCATTCACCATCTCCATTTTGTATTTTATGAGGAATTTCTGTACCAGAACTTAGGACAGCTATACTCGGAATTACTTCATTTACAGTCCATATATCTAAATGTAAAAATTCCATAGAAGTTAAATCTTGAACAGAATTAAATTCTATACCTTGATAACTAAAATTTGTGTATGCTAGTGCTGCATTTCCAGAGCCTGTAGGTTGAAAATCTGCTTTTGCGGAATTAAAACCACTTTGTTGCCAATCTGGATTATAATTTGCACCAGATATATTGTTGTAAGCATCACTAAAAACAGAAATTACATCCAAAGCATTTCGAACTGGTGGGGTTGGAGCATTTATATTTGGTGCTCCAATATAAAAAGATACTTTATACGTTTTTGTAGCAGAACCATCTTGCGATGTTACTATAACAGTTGCATCACCAGGAATTGAAGAAGCTTGTGAAATTACTTTTGAAGCGGAAGCATCTGCTGTTGCTGCCGACGTAATTTGAGGTACTTGCGTTGTTCCTCCGGGTAAAGCCATCAAATAAGATTCTGAATTTGGTTTAAATCCTGAAACTGAACTACCATTTACGTTTAATTCCCTTAAAGTTGCATCTTTTCCAGCTACTGTTGGGCTTTTATAAAAATATATATTATCTACATAAATAGCACTGGGTGAACCATCACCTCCATTAAACATTAAATGAACAGCTCTTGTAATATCACCTGTAATACCCGCAACTGGGATATCTATACTTTGCCATTCACCATCTCCATTTGCAATTGTATGAAGAATTTCTGTTCCGGAGCTTAAAACTGCAACAGTTGGTTGTACCTCTTTAACAGTCCATATATCTATGTGTAAAAACTCCATACCTGTTAAATCTTGAACCGAATTCAATTCTATTCCTTGATAATTAAAATTTGTGTAAGACAAAACAGCATTTCCTGAACCAGTAGGTTGAAAATTAGTATTTGCAGAAATAAAACCTGTTTGTTGCCAATCTGGATTGTAATTTGCACCAGTTATATTATTGTAAGCATCACTAAAGATTGAAATTACATCTAAAGAATTACGAGCAGGTGGAGTTGGTGCATTAATATGTGGTGCTCCAATAAAAAAGGAAACTTTATAAGTTTTAGTAGTTGAACCATCTTGCGATGTTACTAAAATTGAAGCATCACCAGGAATAGAAGGTGCTTGTGTAATTACCCTAGAGGCTGCTGTATCTGCAGTTGTTGCTAAAGTAACTTGAGGTATTTGAATTGTACCTCCAGGTAATGCCATTAAATATGCTTCGGAGTTTGGTGAAAATCCGGTAACTGTAGTTCCATTTACTTTTAACGCACTAAGAGTAGCATCCTTTCCTGTAGAAGTAGGTCTTTTGTAAAAATATATGTTATCAACATAAATTTCAGTTGTAAAACCATTACCTCCAGTAAATTTTAATTGAATTGCTCTGGTAATATTTCCAGTAATACCAGCTATTGGAATATCTATACTTTGCCATTTCCCATCTCCATTTGGAATTGAATGAGGAATTTCTGCTCCTGAACTAATAACGGTTATGCTTGGGGCTACGCCATTTACAGTCCAAATATCTAGATGTAAAAACTCCATAGAAGTTAAATCTTGAACTGAATTAAATTCTATTCCTTGATAATTAAAGTTAGTGTATGCAAGCACTGCATTTCCAGAACCTGAAGGTTGAAAATTAGAATTTGCTGTATTAAAACCATTTTGTTGCCAATATGGATTGTAATTTGCACCGGTTATATTTTCATAAGAATCACTAAAAATTGAAATGACATCTAAAGTTTCACGATCTGGTGGAGTTGGTGCATTTGTGTTTGGTGCTCCAATATGGAAAGATACATTATACGTTTTAGTAGTTGAACCATCTTCTGATGTTACTATAACATTAGCTTCATCAGGAATAGAAGATGCCTGTGCAACTACTATTGAAGCTGAGGCATCTGTTGTTGTTGCCATAGTAATTTGGGGCACCTGAGTTGTTCCTCCTGGCAAAGCCATCAAATAAGATTCAGTATTAGGAGAAAAATCTGCAACTGAAGTTCCATTTACTTCTAAAGCACTTAAAGTAGCATCTTTTCCTTCTTCCGTTGCATTTTTATAAAAATATATATTATCAATATATATATCCGTGGTAACTCCATTACCACCCGTAAATTTTAATTGAATTGCTTTTGAAATATCGCCTGTTATACCAGTAACAGGTACTTCAAGACTTTGCCACTCACCATCTTTATTTGAAAGTGTATGAGGAATCTCTGCTCCTGAACTTATAACTGTTATGCTAGGAATTAGTCCACCTACAGTCCAAATATCTACATGTAAATATTCCATAGAAGTTAAATCTTGAACTGAATTAAATTCTATTCCTTGATAATTAAAGTTTGTATAAGCCAAAACTGAATTTCCAGAACCTGTAGGTTGAAAATCAGAATTTGCTATGTTAAAACCATTTTGTTGCCAATAAGGATTATAATTTACGCCAGTTATATTATCATAGGAATCACTAAAGATAGAAATAACATCTAAAGTTTCACGATCTGGAGGTGCAGATGCATTTGATGTTGGTGATTGTGAAAATAATGAAAAACTTGAAATTAGTACATAAGTGAATAATAAGTATTTGAAGAATCTACACATAATATTAGTTTATATTAGGTTGTAAAAGTAATTTTTATATCTAAAAAATCATAAGATTTCAACTATACAAAAACACAACAAATTCTTTTAAAAGAAAAAAACTGTATATAAAATATATACAGTTTTAATAATTTATAACTTTTTAGAAAAAATCAATCAAAATTAGTATTCATTTTTAGATAATCTAAAAATTCTCTTTTCCTGTTTTTTTCTTTAAACTTACCTCCAAATTCTGCCGTTACAGTAGAACTTTCTATGTCCTTAATTCCTCTTGAATTTACGCACAAATGTTTTGCATCTATAATACAAGCAACATCTTGAGTTCCCAAAGCTTCTTGCATCGCTTGAACGACTTGCATTGTTAAACGTTCTTGAACCTGCGGTCTTTTTGAAAAATACTCTACAATTCTATTCATCTTAGAAAGACCAATTACTTTTCCATCAGAAATGTAAGCGACATGAGCTCTACCGATAATTGGTAATAAATGATGCTCACAAGTAGAATAAACCACTATATTCTTCTCTACCAACATTTCCCCATAATTATAATTATTATCAAATGTTGATGGCTTTGGCATATTTTTAGGGTTTAATCCCATAAAAATTTCATTTACAAAAGCTTTTGCTACTCTTTTAGGAGTTCCTTGTAAACTGTCATCCGTTAAATCCATTCCTAAAGTGTTTAAAATATCTTTTACACTTTCTTGAATTCTTTCTATTTTTTCTTCGTCAGAAATATTAAAAGCGTCTGCTCTCAATGGAGTTTTGGCTGATGTACCTATATGGTTCTCTCCTATTTCTTCAATTCTTTCTTCATTCATTTTGCTGTTCAATTCAAACATTTCAATCTTAATTAGGATGCAAATTTAAGCGTTTACAACGTATTATTTCAGTTTAATAATAAATTATAACTATCAAACTATAATTTTTTATGCTTTCAACATATTTATCATTTCGGATAAAGAGCAATTTATTTGCTTTGCTGAATTCATATTTTTTAAAGTAAAAACATCATTTTCTACTTTAGAAACTACGAATTCAATTTCTCTATTAGTTATGTACTTCCATTGTCGTTTTTGCTGTTTATTACTTTCACCTAAATCAGGATAAAACTCAGATTTTATAGCATGTTCTCTCAAGCTTTTAATTGCTTTCATTTTAACAGCATCTGTAGCCGAATCAAAATTTAGAAAAATAACTTTCGGTTTTGGTAAAGCAACCTCCTTAAACAAGCTTAATTCTTCTAAAACCAAATAAATTCTATCCAATCCAAAAGAAATTCCTACTCCAGAAACATCTTTTAAACCAAAGATACCTGTTAAATCATCATATCTTCCACCACCCCCAATAGAACCCATTTTTACCGTTTCTGGAGCAGCGACCTCAAAAATTGCTCCGGTGTAATAGTTTAAACCTCTTGCCAATGTTACATCTATTGCTAATGTTGAAGACTCTAAACCTAATTCATCAATAGCGTTAATTACAAAACGTAACTCTTCTACTCCACTACTTCCTTCCACTGATGTTTGTAACATATTTTCTAAAGAAGCTAACTTGTCTACATTAGAACCAGAAAAATCAAACAATGGTGTTAATTTTCCGATGGCTTCTTCTGTTATTCCTTTTGCTAACAATTCTTTAACGACTCCTTCTCTACCGATTTTATCTAACTTATCTAAAGCGACGGTAAAATCGATTAATTTATCTTGCGCGCCAATAACTTCTGCAATACCAGAAAGTATTTTTCTATTATTCATTTTGATGGTTGTCCCTTCCAAACCTAATTTGGTGAAAACGGTATCGTATAATTGAATAAATTCGACTTCTTGCCATAAAGATTTACTGCCAACAACATCTGCATCACATTGAAAAAACTCTCTAAAACGTCCTTTTTGTGGTCTATCTGCTCTCCAAACGGGTTGCACTTGATACCGTTTAAAAGGAAATGTAATTTCATTTTGGTGTTGCACAACATACCTTGCAAAAGGAACTGTTAAGTCGTAACGCAATGCTTTTTCAGAAATTTGAGAAGTTAATTTTAAGCTATTTTTTTCTTCTAACAACTTCTTATCTGCCTTTGCTAAAAAATCCCCAGAATTTAAAATTTTAAAAATAAGTCTATCACCTTCCTCACCATATTTACCCATTAAAGTTGATGAATTTTCAAAACTAGGAGTTTCAATCGGTTGAAATCCGAATACTTCAAAAGCGGTTTTAATCGTATTCATGATATACGATCTATTGGCTACCTCTGTCGGCGAAAAATCTCTAGTTCCTTTTGGGATGCTTGGTTTCATTTTTAGTATTTTCTTTTATTACTTTTTTATATTCCCACCTTTGGTAAGCTTCAACAAAAACTCATTTTATTGATAACTCTATTAAAGAGAAATAAGACTCTTCATCATTTATATTAGGCAATGGCAAACTACACAACGAGCTAATTTTACATTAAAGTAAAATTCCAAAATTCGCTGCGCGGACAAATATCGTGAAAAAGTTATAAATTTTTAAGTGTTGTATCCTTTTTATTTCTGCGCCTTAAACTATATAAAGAAGCATTTAATTCGAACCCTAACAAAAGTATAATGGCATTTAACCAAACAAATAACATCAATATTAAAAGTGTACCAATAGATCCGTATAATTGATTGTATTGGGCGAATTTAACTACGTAAATTCCAAATAAATAAAAAGTGCACAATGATAGTAATGTTGTAAGTATTGCTCCCGCAGAAAAAAACTTAATTTCTTTCCCTTGCTTTGTTCCATATCTAAAAAGTAGTGAAACAATCGTAAAAATCATGATTAAAAACAAAATACCTCTACCATAATAAAACAAGTTCAAATCGTCTGTATGTAACCATCCTGTTTCATCTATTTTAGTCAATGCTACTTGATACAAAATGACTAGAGTAATTGTAATTATTAAAAAAAGTGATGTCAATAAAGAAACCCCTAAAGAGATAAAATAGGTTCTAAAAACATTTCGTATTTCTTTTACATGATAAGAATATTCAAATCCACCAAAGATTGCATTGACACCATTTGTCATTAAAAATATAGACACTATAAAACCAAAAGATAACAAGCCTCCATATTGATTATTAATTATATCGCCGATTACAAAATTAACAGCTTCGAAAGTTTGAGGTGGTAAAATATCTTTAATAAAAGAAAATAATCCATCTTGAAAGCCTTCAATTGGTATGTATGGAATTAAGGTTAGTATGAACAACATAAAAGGAAAAATGGCCATAAAAAAACTAAATGCAATACCTCCTGCTCTTGTGGTTAAAGCACCTTCAACAATTCCAATAATATACATCTCTAGAACATCATACAAAGACATCCCTTCTAAACCTGGTACTTTTATTTTCTTCCCAAATTTTACAAAGACTTTTACAATGGGTACTTTTTCTAATTTGTCTTCTATTTCTTTTGTCATTAATTTCTTTTCAAAAATTAGAAATCCTTAATATTTATTTTATTCAAATTTAGAAATAACTCTTTAAAAATTAACTCTTTTGTGTTTAATGCAATAGAATCTTTCAAAAAAAGATAATCTCCACCAAAAGTTATACTTGATAAAAGACCATATTTAGTATTAAAAAACAAAGTTCTAGTATGGCCTTTAATTTCTTTATTTTGATATAGTTGAAATGCTAACCTTTTAGCCTTGTATACTTTTTCTGTTGCTAAAAATGTATCAAAATCTGATATCAAAAAATTTCCCTCTAAATTATATTTTAAATCTAAATTCAGGAGAGAATCTATTTGATTTCTGTATTCAAAAATAATAAACCCTTCTTTTTCAGCACTATTTAAAGTGAATTTTGCAACGCTGTCCGTCTGCAATGAATGGCTGTAAATAGGAATATTCTTTTCCATTTTATCACAGGAAATAAATGAAAAAATTAATAATAACGAAAAGAAAACTACCTTTTTCATTCAATAATAATTTTATAATCCGATAGCAATCCATAAAGATTTTCTCTGCTAAACTTTGCCTGTTTTAAATGATTCTTCTCTGGATTAATATTAAAATTAAACGCTGTTTTAAAATCTGAGTTTTCTAAATTCGTATCCTCAAAAATAGCGCCTTTTAAATCTGTATTGTCAAATAAACAACTCGTTGCAATGGTTTCTGTAAAATCTACCTCTTGCAAATTACAATTAGTGAATGTTGTTTTTGGTATTTTTAATTGATAAAAAGATGAAAAATTTAACTGACAATCTTTGAATGACATTTGCAATAAAAACAAATTTACTTCATTAAATTTTAGACCAATCATCTTACAATTGATAAAATTCACATCCTTAAAAGCAGTATCCTTAACGATGGTATTACTAAAATTATAATCTATAAATTCACATTCTACAAACTGAATATTAGAAGCGTGAATTCCCTCAAAATTACAATTTAGAAATGTACAATTATCATATTCTCCTTTCTTGATTTTGGTTTTAGTAAAATCAATTTTTGAATATTCTTCGCTATCAAAATAATTATCAGTCATATCATTTTATGCATTTACAACTCTAAAAAGCTTTTAGACTTAAATCTAAATTATAGACCGAATGCGTTAATGCGCCGGATGAAATAAAGTCGACACCACAATCAGCATACCTTCTAATTGTGTTCTCGTTAATTCCGCCAGAAGATTCTGTTAAACAAGTATTACCAATTAAAGCAACCGCTCTTCTAGTATCTGCATAATTAAAGTTATCAATTAAAATTCTATAAACACCTTCATTTGAAAGAATCTCTTTAATTTCTTGTAAACTTCTTGCTTCCACAATTATCTTAATATCTAGTTGTTTAGCTGCTAAATATTTCTTTGTTTTTGTAATTGCAGCTGTAATTCCACCAGCAAAATCAATGTGATTATCTTTAATCATTATCATATCATACAATGCAAATCTGTGATTCTCTCCTCCTCCAATTTTTACAGCCCATTTTTCTAAAGCTCTAATACCTGGGGTAGTTTTTCTTGTATCTAGCACTTTTGTCTTTGTTCCTTTTAATAAATCCGCAAAAGAAGCAGTTTTTGTAGCAATGGCGCTCATTCTTTGCATCGCATTTAACACCAATCTTTCTGCCATTAAAATTGATTGAGATTTTCCAGAAACATGAAAAACAATATCTCCATATTTTACTTTTTCTCCATCATTTATAAAAGTTTCTATATGTAAGTCTGCATCAACATAATTAAAAACTTGTTTCGCAAATTCAACACCTGCAATAATTCCTTCGTCTTTTACCAACAATTTTGCTTTTCCTATAGCATCAGCAGGAATGCATGAAAGAGATGTGTGATCTCCATCTCCAATATCTTCTCTAATTGCATTTGCAATAATGATTTTTAACTCTTTTTCAAATTGTTCTTTTGATATCATTTCGTAAACTTTATTCTAGTGTAAAAATAGTAATTCATAATTCATAATTCGTAATTTTACGATATGAAAATTAAATTACTCGCCATTGGTAAAACTGATAATAAAAATTTAATTCAGTTAATTGATGAATATCAAAACCGACTAAAACATTATATAAAGTTTGAGTTAGAGATCATTCCAGATATTAAAAATGTGAAGAACTTAAGTGAGCATCAACAAAAAGAAAAAGAGGGGGAATTGATTTTAGCTAAACTACAAAACACAGATTGCTTAGTTTTACTAGATGATAAAGGAAAACACTATACCTCTGTTGAGTTTTCTAAATATTTACAAAAGAAAATGAATGCTGGTATCAAACAATTAGTTTTGGTAATTGGCGGACCATATGGATTCTCTGAAGCCGTTTATAAAAAGTCAACTGGAAAAATATCATTATCCAAAATGACTTTTTCTCACCAAATGATTCGTCTTTTTATTGTTGAACAATTGTACAGAGGATTTTCAATTTTACGTAATGAACCTTATCATCATGAATAAAAGAGCTGATTTAAATATTATGCCATTCTGATTAGAAAAATGATTATTTTCGCTAAATGAAATTAGTTTTTGCTACCAATAATCCGAATAAAGTTGCCGAAGTTCAAAAAATGCTTTCTAATACAATCGAATTGCTTTCTTTAAAAGACATTAATTGTTTTGATGAAATTGAAGAAACTGAATCTACTTTAGAGGGAAATGCAAAATTAAAAGCAGCTTATATCACTCAGAAATTCGGATACAATTGTTTTGCTGATGACACAGGTTTAGAGGTAGAAAGTTTAAATGGTAAACCTGGAGTTTATTCAGCCAGATTTGCAGGAAAACCTAGCAATTCTGAAAATAATATGGAAAAATTATTATCAGTTTTAAAAGACCTAGAAAACAGAAAAGCACAATTTAGAACATCAATTTGCTTAAATTTAGACGGAAAAAAGTTCCTTTTTGAAGGGGTTTGTAAAGGAGAAATTTTAAAAGAAAAACAAGGGAAAAAAGGTTTTGGCTACGATCCAATCTTTAAACCTGAAGGTTTTAATAGATCTTTTGCAGAAATGACATCACAAGAAAAAAATAAGATTTCTCATAGAGGAATTGCAATGCAAAAGTTAGTGTCTTTTTTGGATAAAAATTATTCATAAGTTTATCTTTTTAAACTCATCATAAACATAATAAAGGTTTCAAACATTCTTAACCTGATAATCATAAATGAAACAAATAAGCTATACAAAACACTTTATTTTCCTCTCACTTTTGCTGATAATTTTGTTTTTTGTGAATATTAGTTTGGGTTCTGTTTCAATTCCTTTTAGCGAAATCTTTACTACTTTAATTGGTGGAACGCCACCCAAAGAAAGTTGGGAAACTATCATTCTAAATTTTAGGTTACCGAAGGCAATTACAGCAATTTTAGTTGGTTCTGGTTTGTCTATTTGTGGTTTGTTAATGCAAACGCTCTTTAGAAACCCTTTGGCAGGACCATTTGTTTTAGGTATTTCTTCTGGTGCAAGTTTAGGAGTTGCCATTTTAATTTTAGGTTCATCTGTTTTTGGAGGCTTTTTATTATCCTCTTCAATTTCCAATTGGTCTTTACCAATTGCGGCAAGTTTAGGTGCGTTTTTAGTATTATCAGCTGTAATTATTGCTGCAAATAAAGTTAGAAATACCATGTCAATTTTAATTATTGGATTAATGTTTGGTAGTTTAACATCAGCTGTTATTAGTGTTTTAGCCTATTTTTCTGAAGCTAATCAAATTCAGCAATATTTATTTTGGAGTTTTGGTAGTTTAGGCAACTTAACTTGGAATGAGTTACTTGTTTTTAGTCTCATTTATTTTGTAGGAATTATAGGAGCAATCACTGTTATTAAGCCTTTAAATAGTTTTTTACTAGGTGAAAATTATGCAATGAGTTTAGGTATTAATATAAAAAAAAGCAGAAATATTATTTTACTCATAACCAGTTTATTAACAGGAGTTATTACTGCTTTTTCAGGCCCTATTGCATTTGTTGGTTTAGCCGTACCACACATCGCAAGAATGTTGTTTTCAAGCTCAAACCATAAAATATTAATTCCATCAACAGCTATTATTGGAGCAATCGTTTTATTAATTTGCGATTCAATTGCACAATTACCAACAAGCGAATTTACGCTTCCTATAAATGCAATTACGTCCTTATTTGGCGCTCCTATTGTTATTTGGTTATTAATCAGAAAAAAGACAATATTTGTTTAAAGAAATATTTAATTTAAAAAATGATTGAATATTATAATAGTTAATTCGTGAAAACCCAATCTAAAAATAAAATACTTACAACTGAAAACCTATCCATTGGTTATCGAACTAAGAAAGCACATCATATTGTAGCTTCTGATATTGATTTATCCATTGAAAAAGGAAAATTAGTTACAGTTTTAGGTAAAAATGGAATTGGAAAATCTACTTTATTAAGAACCATTGCCAAAGTTCAAAAACCTTTAAACGGTAATGTTTTTATCAATAATAAGAACTTAGAAACATATGCGCATCAAGAACTAGCAACCGCTTTGAGCATGGTTTTAACTGAAAGGCTTCCCGAAAGTCAATTAACCGTGTTTGAACTCGTTGCTCTTGGCAGGCAGCCTTATACAAATTGGATTGATAAATTATCCGATATTGATTTAGAAAAAGTAAATTGGGCTCTTGATGAAACAGAAATTCATCATTTAAAACACAAACGTTTTTACGAATTAAGTGATGGTCAACTGCAAAGAGTTTTAATTGCAAGAGCTTTGGCACAAGACACTGAAATTATTATTTTGGATGAACCAACGGCGCATTTAGATTTACATCATACCATTAAAATTTTTTCTTTGTTAAAAAAATTGACAGAAAAAACTTCAAAGACCATTATTATGTCTTCTCATGAAGTAAATTTATCAATAAAATTTGCAGATGAAATCATTTTATTCACAGACGCTAAAATTTACACAGGAACTCCAAACGAATTAATAAATAACAATTCTTTCGACAACTTATTTCCTAGTGAAATTATTAATTTTAACAGGAATTTAAAGCAGTTTATCATAAACAAAAAGTAATTTTGAGTAACCTTCAACTTTTTAGTACTTTTGGTATAACATTAAATTAATTTAAATAATTTTTTAATCGATGAAAAAAATATTTTTTATAGCTAGTATATTCGTATTTATAGCTTGTGGTTCTGGTAAAGATGCTTCAAATAGCGAAGCTTCAAATGTAGATCAAGCTTTAAAATATGCTGCTTCAATTACTGCAAAAGATTTAGGAACGCATTTGTTTATTTATGCTTCAGATGAATTTGAAGGAAGAAATACAGGTGAACTTGGCCAAAAGAAAGCAGTAGAATATTTAAAAAACTTTTATGTAAAACAAGGAATTGCTCCCGCCATAGGTAGTGATGATTATTTTCAGGGAGTACCTGCAGATTTTTTAAACAAACGTATAATAAAAACACCTTTAAAAGATTCTGAGAACGTTGTTGCTTTTATTAAAGGTAGAGAAAAACCAGATGAAATTGTGGTTATCTCTGCGCATTTAGATCATGAAGGAATAAAAAATGGAGAAATTTATAATGGTGCAGATGATGATGGTTCAGGAACTGTTGCTATTTTAGAAATTGCTGAAGCTTTTCAAATGGCCGCTAAAGCAGGAAAAGGTCCAAAACGTTCAGTTTTATTTTTACATGTTACAGGTGAAGAAAAAGGATTGTTAGGTTCTAAATATTATACTGAAAACCCTTTGTACCCTTTAGCAAATACTGTTTGTGATTTAAATATTGATATGGTTGGAAGAATTGATGATAGACATAAAGAAGACCCAAATTATGTGTATTTAATAGGTTCTGATAAGTTAAGTACAGAATTACATACTTTATCTGAAGAAATAAATAAAAAATACACCAACATTAATATAGATTATAAATATAATGATGAAAATGATCCTAATCGGTTTTACTACAGATCAGATCATTATAACTTTGCAAAACACAACATTCCAATTATTTTCTATTTTAACGGCACACATGCTGATTATCACAGACCAAGTGATACTCCGGACAAAATTAACTACGAATTGTTAGAAAACAGAACCCGCTTGGTTTTTCATACAGCTTGGGAAGTTGCTAACAGAGAAACAAGGATTACTGCAGATAAAGTAGAAGTTAAAAAAGAAGAAACTAGTAAATAAAAAATATCTAAAATAGATATCTATTAACTAAGCAATTTAATTGCTTAGTTAATAGAATGAAAAATACAACATTATTAAAGCCGGATGACTTAATTATACTCTTTCATCTCATCGTCGTAAAACTCGCCTGCTTTATCCATTAAACCAGCTAATTCTGTTGCGATATCTTCTTCACTTTCCCCAGTTAAGTCTTCAAACCACTCAACTGAATCGTCTTTTAAATTAATTATAAAACGTGGAAATTCTGTATGCAACACAAAAATATCTTCTGGGAATTTGCTGTTATCAGCTAATAAAAATTTAGGTAAATCCATTTTGTTTATTTTTTATTTGACATTCTAATTGAAGAATGACAAAAGAATCTCATTTTAAAAATATGAGCTCTTAATTGTTTCTCAAACTTATTTTAAGTTTGACGTTTATTCTAATATTAATTTTTCTTTCTCTTTTATCAATTTTAAAGTTAACTTATTAAATCTGATAAATAATAAAATTGATGCTGTTGTTAAGCCTGCTAACAAACCTAACCAAATGCCAAAACTACCATACATTTCCTCTTTCCCTAAGAAATATGAAACAGGAAAACCTACCACCCAATAAGAAATAAAAGTAAGAATAGTGGGGATTTTAACATCTTGTAAACCGCGTAAAGCTCCTAAAACCAATACTTGAATGCTATCCGAAATTTGAAAGAATGCAGCAGCAAGGAGTAATTTTGAAGCAATAGAAACTACTTCCATATTATCCACATAATTAGTTTTGTCATTCAAATCAACATAAATCGTTGGCATAATTTTATGGAAAACAAAAAATAGAATGGCGAAAACAACTGCTAAAATAATTCCTAACAAAAATATTGAAAATGCTATTCTTCGTAATTCTTTATAATTTTGTAATCCTTTTTGGTTACCTACCCTTATCATAGAAGCTACGCTTAACCCCATAGCTACCATGAATGTCATGGAAGATAAATTTAATGCAATTTGATTTGCTGCTTGCGGATTTTTACCCAAAAGACCACTCAACCAAATTGCAGCTGTAAAAATAGCAACTTCAAAAAACATTTGCATCGCACTTAAAGAACCTAAATTGATGATTCTTTTTATCATTAAAATATCTAAAATAAAGAATTTTATATTTTTTACAATTTGTGCTGAACGCTTTTTGTATCGTAATAATAGCCATAAATAGATAACCATTATAATTCTTGAAGCTAACGTACCATAAGCTGCCCCAACAATACCCATTTCAGGAAATCCAAATTTTCCAAAGATGAGAATATAATTGAAAACAATATTCACAATATTAGCAAGTAATGTTGCATACATTGGATATTTAGTCATAGACATACCATCACTAAATTGTTTTATTGCTTGAAAAATAACTAAAGGAATTAAGGAAAAAGCGACCAAATCTAAATACGGAATTGCCAATTCCACAACTTCTTTTGGTTGTTTCATTAGGTACATTATTGGTTTCGAAAAATAGACTCCTAAAAACAAAGCAATTCCTAATACTGTGCATAAAAATAACCCATGTTTGTATGCAGACCTTGCTTGTTGTAAATTATCTGAAGAATCTGCTTCTGCTATTAAAGGTGTAATGGCTGTAGAAAACCCAATACCTATTGACATGGCGATAAACATAAAACTGTTTCCTAAAGAAACTGCTGCCAATTCTGCAGTTCCGATTTGACCAACCATAATATTATCAACAAAAGATACAAAAGTATGACCTAACATACCTAACATAACAGGGGCTGCAAGTTTCCAATTATATTTAAATTCTGATGTATATTGCGTAATGTTCACTAATTAAATTTAGTTTTTTAAATTGCGAAGATACATATTACAGGATGAAGCATAACTTTAGAACTTATCAATTTTTCTTACCTTTTTATCATAAAATTAATTACTTTTGATTTACAAAAAAACAAAAAATGGCAAATATTACATTAAAAGGAAATTCGATAAATACATTAGGTAATTTACCAAAAACTGGAAATAAAGCTCCCAATTTCAAACTAACAACTTTAGATTTATCAGAAAAAAGTTTGTCAGATTTTAAAGGAAAGAAAATTATTTTAAATATTTTTCCAAGTATAGATACCGGAACTTGTGCGACGTCCGTCAGAGAATTTAATAAAAAATCAGCAGAATTAGAAAATACAGTTGTATTGTGTATTTCAAGAGATTTACCGTTTGCACAGGCTCGTTTTTGTGGGGCTGAAGGGATAGAAAATGTGTTAATGCTCTCTGATTTTGCTACTGGTAAATTTGGTAAAGATTATCAATTAGAAATTATAAATGGTCCACTAACCCACTTGCACTCTAGAGCAATTGTTATCATTGATGAAAATGGAAATGTAGTTTATACCGAACAAGTTTCTGAAATTGTAGATGAACCTAATTACGATGCTGCCTTAAAAGCTCTCTAAGATGAAAAATCCTAAAGATGGTTTTTTAATAGGAAGAATGCGAAGTTTAAAGTTTGCTTTCAGAGGGATGTGGATTTTAATTTCTACTGAAGACAGTATTAAAGCCCAATTATTTTTTGCTTTAATCGCCACTATTTTAGGATTTTATTTTAATATTAATGCTACAGAATGGGCTATTCAATTTATTATAATTGGTTTGGTTTTGGTCGCTGAAGCTGCAAATACAGCGATAGAAGAAGTTGCCGATTTTATTCACCCAGAGTATCATGAAAAAATAGGTTTGATCAAAGATATCGCAGCGGGTATACCAAGTTTTGCCGCTTTTACATCTTTGATTGTTGCAGGTATCATCTACGTGCCAAAAATTTTATTATTATTTTAAACATCAATATATTTACTAAATTAAGTACTTTGCAATTTAATGGCCAAAAAAAGAATAAGCATCAAACAAGCATCTTTACAAAAAGAAGAAAAAATTAGTGTTTTTTCCTTCTTAAAAACGAAACAAGCAAAATCGCTTTTCTCAATATTTTTAATGTTATTTGCTGTTTTTTTATGCATTGCTTTTATTTCGTTTTTCTTTAACTGGCAGGAAGATCAAAGCACGCTTAATCATTTAACGGATAGAACTGTAAAAAGTAAAAACCTTTTAGGCAAAATTGGCGCTAATTTAAGTCACTTTTTTATATACGACGGTTTTGGTTTGGCTTCCTTTATCATTTGTTTCCAGGTTTTTTTAACGGGGTTTTACCTGCTGATTCAAAAGAAATTTTCAAAAATTATTATCAGCTGGAATTGGGGTCTGATTTCCATGTTATGGGTTTCTTTAATTTTTGGTTTTTTAAATAAAAAGCATGCTCTTTTAGCCGGTGTTGTAGGCTTTGAAATAAATAGCTATCTACAAACTTTTATTGGAAAAATAGGATTAACCATTGTTTTAATTTTTTCGCTTTTTGCCTATTTAATTATTCGATACAAAGTTTCTTTAGATACTTTCATTGAAAAAATAAAACAAGAAAGGTTAGAAAGAAAAGCAGCAAACATTGAAGCTAAAAAAACAGATAGTGTATTAGAAGTAACAGAGCTTAATGAAATGCTACCTGAAACCAGTACTCCTAATAAAAAAGAAAAATCAGAATTTGAATTATCAGTAGAAAATTTAAAACCTACCATTTCTAAACATTCTGATGTTTCATCAAATAAACAGGAAATCAGTTTAAAAATAGAAAAAGAACCTAAACCTAAATTAAAAGTTGAAGAAGTTATTGAAGATTTAGAAATTGATGTTGATGAAGTTGAAGAGGAAGAACATTCTACCGAAAATTTATCTAATAAAATATTAAAAGATTTTGGTGAGTTTGATCCTACTTTAGAGTTATCAAAATTTAAGTTCCCAACTTTCAATTTATTAAAACAATACAATGAAACTATTTCTATAGATCCAGAAGAATTAGAGGCTAACAAAAATAGAATTGTAGAAACATTGAAAAACTACAAAATTGGTATTGCAGAAATAAAAGCTACAGTGGGCCCTACAATTACGTTGTATGAAATTGTACCAGAAGCTGGAATCAGAATTTCTAAAATTAAGAATCTAGAAGACGATATTGCTTTATCTTTATCTGCTCTCGGAATTAGAATTATTGCGCCTATTCCAGGAAAAGGCACCATTGGTATTGAGGTGCCTAATAAAAAATCAACAATAGTTTCGATGCATTCCGTTATTTCCTCAAAGAAATTCCAAGAATCATCGATGGAGTTACCAATAGCCTTGGGTAAAACTATTTCTAATGAAACTTTTGTGGTTGATTTGGCAAAAATGCCTCACCTCTTAATGGCAGGTGCAACTGGTCAAGGAAAATCTGTTGGTTTAAATGCGGTTTTAACATCTTTACTATATAAGAAACACCCCGCAGAAGTAAAGTTTATTCTAGTAGACCCCAAAAAAGTAGAATTAACATTATTCAATAAAATTGAACGACATTATTTAGCAAAATTGCCAGATGTAGAAGAAGCAATTATCACAGATACAACCAAAGTTGTGCATACATTAAATTCTTTATGTATTGAAATGGATACCAGGTATGACTTACTAAAGGCAGCTATGGTTAGAAATATAAAAGAATACAATATTAAGTTTAAAAAGCGTAAATTAAACCCTAATGATGGACATCGATTTTTACCTTATATTGTTTTAGTTATTGATGAATTTGCAGATTTAATTATGACCGCTGGTAAAGAAGTGGAAACTCCAATTGCACGTTTAGCGCAGCTAGCTAGGGCCATTGGAATTCACTTAATTGTAGCTACACAAAGACCTTCTGTAAACGTAATTACTGGTATTATTAAAGCAAATTTTCCAGCAAGAATTGCATTTAGAGTAACTTCTAAAATAGATTCTAGAACGATCTTAGATGCTGGAGGAGCAGATCAATTAATTGGACGTGGGGATTTATTATATACTGCAGGAAATGAAATTAATAGGATACAATGTGCCTTTGTTGACACACCTGAAGTAGAAAAAATAACAGATTATATTGGTTCTCAGAAAGCATATCCTGAAGCTTATTTATTACCCGAATATATAGATGATGAAAGTGGCACAAGTATTGATATTGATATTGAAGACAGAGATAAACTTTTTAAAGAAGCAGCAGAAATTATAGTAATCGCGCAACAAGGTTCTGCTTCTTTATTGCAAAGAAAATTAAAGTTAGGGTATAACAGAGCCGGAAGATTGATAGATCAATTAGAAGCAGCCGGTATTGTTGGTGGTTTTGAAGGAAGCAAAGCAAGACAAGTTTTAGTAACCGATTTTTTGGCATTAGAACAATTATTAGAAAACGAAAAGAATCAATAGAAATGAAAAAAACAATACTTTTATTTTTAAGCATAAGTATTACATCCATCGTCTTCTCTCAGAATTCAGAAGAAGCAAAATCTTTATTAGATGAAGTTTCTACAAAAATGGGAGCTTACGAAAACATGTATTTAGGTTTTAGTCAAACTTTAAGTAATGAAGATGCCGGAATTAACGAAGATGATGAACCTCCCATAAGAGGAGTCATTAATTTACAAAAAGAAAAATATAGCTTAAATTACTTGGGTAATAAATTCATTTATGATGGCAACAAATTATATGTAATCAATAATGATGAAAAAGAAATTTCAATTACTGAAGGTGATTTAGATGGTGATGATGGTTTTATTTATCCATCAAAATTATTAACTTTTTACAAAGATGGTTACAATTTTGATATGGGAAAACTACAAAATATCAATGGGAGAAAAATACAGTTTGTCACCTTAAATCCTATCGATAGTAATTCAGATATTGTTAAAGTTGAATTAGGTATTGATACCAAAACAAAACATATTTATAAGTTAGTGCAAACTGGCTCTAATAGCTCTAAAACAACATTCACTATTACCACATTTAAGAGTAATCAAGTATTGTCTGAAAACTTTTTTAAATTTGATAAACAAAAATACTTAAGTCAAAATTATACCATTGATTAATTCTTTCAATTAACAGAAAATTAGTAGCATCTTAATATTTAAGATGCTATTTTTGCTTTTTATGAAAATTTTAGATAAATACCTCTTAAAAAGTTTTTTTAAACCTTTTGTAGCCACTTTTGTAATTGTACTATTTGTGCTAGTTATGCAGGCTTTATGGCAGGCATTTGAAAACATTGCCGGTAAAGGTATTAGCCTCATTTTTATACTAAAATTTCTTTACTACACAACTTTAATGATAATTCCACAAGCGTTGCCAATAGGTGTGTTATTATCATCTATTATGGCATTAGGGAATTTAGGTGAAAACTACGAATTTGCTGCTGCTAAATCTGCAGGTATTTCCTTGCAACGTTTGGTTAGACCTATTGGTATTTTAGCCATTCTTTTAAGCGGAATTAACTTTTTATTTTTAAACAATGTATATCCTTATGCGGTTTTTAAACAAATAAACTTAAAACAAAACATTAAAAAAAAGCAACCCGCAATGGCATTAGTGCCTGGAAGTTTTAATGCAGATTTACCTGGTTATCAAATTAAATTTGAGGAAAAATACGGGGAACAAGAAAACCTTTTAAAGAAAGTTTTAATTTATGATTTAAAAAGTAATAGAGGAAATCAAAAAGTAATTACTGCAGACAGAGGTAAAATTGTTACTGAAGAAGGTAGTAGATATATGACGTTTATTTTATATGATGGTAATTACTATGAGGAACATGTAAAAAATGCAAGAACAACTGCAAAACGAAAAAAAATGGCAGCTTCTAATGCTACTTTTAAGGAATATGAATTTAATATTGATATTGGTAATAGTTTCGATGAAGGAAAACTAGATTCCCTGAGCAACAAAGGATATCCTATGATGTATAGTTTAAAGGAGATAAAGGATACTATTCCAAAGTTAAAAGAAACCTATTATGAAAGTCTAGATTTAAGAGCAAAAAATATTTTTATAAGCACAAAGGCAAAAAAATTATATTCATATTCCGATTCATTAAAAAAGAAGAATTTAGATAGTATCACACTTCAAAACTTCCAATTGAAAGAAAAAATTACAATTTTAAATTCTGCAATAGCAAAAACGAGCAGAGTTTTTAATACTTTAAAAAACAATACTGCATCCATAAAATGGAGAAGAAAGATACTTAATTTTTATGATACAGAGTATTACAATAGACTTGCTTTTTCTTTATCTTGTGTAATCTTATTTTTTATTGGTGCTCCATTGGGTTCCATCATTAGAAAAGGAGGTTTTGGAATGCCTATGATATTAGCAATTGCGGTTTATGTTATTTACTTTTTTGCAAATACATTTGGTAAAAACTTAGCTGAAGAAAGTACTATTTCAGCATTTTTAGGCTCATGGATTTCTGCCATTATTATGATACCTGTTGCAATATTATTAACCAGGAGAGCCACCAAAGACAAAGGAATATTTAATATAGATTCATTCTTACAACCTATTACCAATTTTTTTAAAAATTTAGCACCAAAAAAAGGTAAAAAAATATGACAACACAAACTTCACAGAAAAGCACCCAATTAAATACAATCGAAGCTGCTATTAACGATATTAGAAATGGTAAAATTATCATTGTCGTTGACGATGAAAATAGAGAAAATGAAGGTGACTTTTTAGCTGCTGCTGAAAAAGTAACTCCAGAAATGGTGAACTTTATGGCAACGCATGGTCGTGGATTAATTTGTGCACCATTAACTGAAAAACGTTGTAAAGAGTTAGACTTAGGAATGATGGTGAATAACAATACAGATCCAATGGAAACTGGTTTTACTGTTTCTGTCGATTTACGTGGAAAAGGAGTTACAACTGGTATTTCTGCTTCAGACAGAGCACTCACCATTAATGCTTTAATTGATGCTGAAATAAAACCTTTTGATTTGGCAAGGCCTGGTCATATTTTTCCTTTAAGAGCAAAAGAAGGTGGTGTTTTACGTAGAACCGGACACACAGAAGCTGCAATCGATTTTGCACGTTTAGCAGGCTTAAAACCTGCGGGTGTTATTGTAGAAATCATGAATGAAGATGGGTCCATGGCGCGTTTACCGGAACTTCTACTAGTTGCAAAAAAGTTTGATATTAAAATTGTTTCTATTGAAGATTTAGTTGCTTACAGAATGGAACATGATTCCTTAATCGAAAAGAAAGATGATTTTGAGCTAGAAACTCGTTTTGGAAATTTTAGATTAAGAGCGTATCAACAAACTACAAATAATCAAGTACATATTGCATTAACAAAAGGTTCTTGGACAAATGAAGAAGGCGTTTTAACAAGAATTAATTCTACATTAGTGAATAATGATATTTTGGGAACCTTAACGAATAATGCTGATAAGAAGTTAGATCAAATGTTTCAAGTGATCAATGAAGAGGGAAAAGGGGCTATATTATTTATCAACCAACAAAATCAATACAAAAACTTATTAAACAGACTATCTGTTTTAAAAGAAAATCAGAAAAAAGGAGAATTAAAAGCACCAGCAATAGCAATGGATCAAAGAGATTTTGGAATTGGTGCTCAAATTTTACATGATTTAAACATTAGCAAATTAAAATTAGTAACCAACACACAACAAACGAAAAGAGTGGGTATGATTGGGTACGGATTGGAAATTATAGATTATGTAACGTACTAAAATTTAGAGTGAGAAATTAGAAGAATTATTTTCCTGCTTCCCACTTCAAACTACCTTTCTCTAACTCTATTGCTTCCAAATTTTGTTGAAACAACCTTGCTGTATGCTTTCCTTTTAAAGAGATATTATCACCGAAAACTTCAAGCCAACTTCCTTCACGTAAACCCAAAACAGCAACTTCATTAAACACATGAAACTCTTTTATTCTTGTTTCTCTAGTTTCTCCCATATGTTTAGAGCCTTGTATAGGATCTAAAAAATGTGCATTAATGTTAAAAGGAATAATTCCTAAAGTGGTAAAACTTGGCGGATATACAATTGGCATATCATTCGTGTTTTTCATATTAACGCCACAAATATTGCTTCCAGCACTCGTGCCTAAATACGGAGTGCCAGTCTCTAAAGCTTGTTTTAAGGCGGAAATTATATCATTCTTATATAATTTATTCACAAGCTCGAAGGTATTTCCTCCTCCTGTAAAAATAGCTTCCGCTTTTTGTATGGCTTCTTTTGGGTTTTCAAATTGATGAATTCCTGTAACACCAATATTTATTTTTGCAAATGCTTTTTCTGCAATTTTAGTGTATTCATTATAAGAAATACCACCTGGTCTCGCATAAGGAATAAAAAGTATCGTTTTTACATCCACAAAAAAAGTAGTTAATGTAGGTAATAAATATTCTAAATAGCCACTTCCATGAATCGTTGACGTACTTGCAATGATTAATTTTTTCATATCTCAAAAAATAATAGAAACTAAATGTTATTTTTTCTAAATTAGCAAAGAAAAGCTATTAATATCTTACTTCAGAAAAAAAATCTTATGAAAACCAAAATTTCAATATTAACACTAATGATTTCAGTTTTTTATTCATGTATAATCAATAATGACTCTGATTTTAAAATTACAAAATCAGACTTAGCAGGTACATGGGCATTGGCTAATTTTGAAATGGAGAGCGCTACAGTGGTTGTAACAAACCCTGCTCCCACTCAAACGATAATTGCAGATGTTCGTGGAAGTAATTATAATGCTTTTATTAATTTTTCTGAAAATCCAGATATTGCTAATGTTACTGGAGATTTTACGCTTGAAATAAGTTATAATCAAACTAACGTTGACATCTATACTTTAGACGCTTTTATATTTAACGATATTTTTGGTTTTTCTTCAAGCGCATGGAACTATAGTGACAATGTATTGAGCTTAATGCATAGTGGACTTAGTTTAAATCTTGATATTATTGATTTCACTGAAGATTTTATGAAAATAGAATTAGATGTAAATGAGACCGTAACCATTAACGGTATCACTTCGAATGTTTTTGGTAAGTCTATTGTAACCTTAGAAAAGCAATAGTTTACTTTTCTTTATAATTAGGGATATTTATGAGGTATTTCTTATTAAGCCAAAAACAAAATATTTACTCTAATAAGTTCATAGCATAGAAAAGGTTTTTAACAGAAGTTTACAATTCTATTAAAATAGTTTTAAGAAGGTCTACTCTTTTCTTTGTTGACCTGAAAAATAAACCAGTACTATTCTTTCTACTTTTTACCTTTTTATCTTTTTATCTTTTTATCTTATTGTCAAGAAAAAAGAATACTAATTAGGGAGAAAGTTTTTTTAACGAAACGGTCACGTCTGATGTGCATATAATTAACAAAAAAACACAGAAAGGAACCATTTCGAATGATAAAGGTTGGTTTGACATTTCGGCTATTATGGGTGATAGTTTGCAGTTTTCCCGCATCAAGATAAAAAGTAAGCAATTTATAATAACAAAAGAAAATTTCACTGAAAGAAATATTAAAATAGCACTTGAAGAAAACACATATTCTTTAGACAGTTTTACTCTAAAAAATCCCAAAAGTATTTTTTATATCGACCCACAAATACTGAAATCACTCACTGTAAATGCAAAACCTAAGATTAATAATTCTGTCATAAACTTCAAATCTGGTGCCGCAATAAGTATTGATAATTTAATTAGTTCTTTAAACGTAAAAAAGAACTAATTAAAATTACACAAGAAAATATTGTTCTTTCTAAAATTAGAAAATACTTTACAGATGATTTTTTTATTACAGATTTACAAATTAAAAAAGAGTATATAAAACCATTTTTAAATTATTGTATTCAAAAAAATATCATTTATCATTTTATAAGAAAAAAGAACATCATACTCACAAAATTTTTAATAGACGAGAGCAGGGTATTTCCAAAAAAAACAAATGCTTACAGTGCCTCATTATTTAGCAAATAGGGACTTTTTTTTAACAGAACTTTAAAATTATTTTCATCAAATTTAAAGAGAAAATACTTAATTTGTAAAAGTTAAAAAAAAAGCCATGATAAAAAAAATTCTTGTATTATTCGTCTTTTTTATCAGTTTGCTCAGCACTTTTTCTCAAGAAAAAAATAAAATCATTACTGGAAAAATATTAGATTCTTTAGGTATTGTTAAAAATGCAAACGTCATCAACCTAAAAACAAATCAAGGAACTTTTTCTAACGACAATGGAATTTTTCGAATTTTCGTTTCTGAAGGTGACACTTTGAGCCTTTCTTCCATTCAACATATTTCAAAAAAAGTAATCATTACTAAAAATATTATTGAAAACAGAAAAATGAATATACGCATAAAATACAACATATATTCTTTAGATGAATTTGAACTAAAAAGGCATAACTTAATAGGTAGATTGAGTGTTGACACAAAAACTGTGCCCACAAATAAAAGAGATTCTCTTTTAAAAAATGTTATGAATTTTTCTAAAATTAACATGCAAGTTGTTGAAGCCGATGATTATATCGATAGTAGAGTTCGACCACATATAAATGAAACAGATCCAACAGCAAAATTTGCAGGTGTTGGTGGCGGCATAATTATGCCTTTTAAAAGTTCAGCGCGTTTATGGGCTTTGCGCAGAAATTTAGCTCAAAAAAAAGCTTTTCCGTATAAAATTTTATCCACGCTTGGAGAGAAATTTTTCTTTGATGAATTAGAAATTCCTATTGATAAATACTTTCATTTTCTGGAATATTGCAATCCGTTAGGTATAGAAGATTTTCATAAAGATGGAAATCTTTTGGAGGTGATAAAAATTTTACGAACAGAAAAGGTGTCTTACCTTAAAATGATAAAAAAACAGTAATTTGGTCTCATATTTTATTTTAATAATTTCATGAAATTTAAGAAAACATTTTTACTGCTATTTATCATTCCCTTTTTATCTTTTACTGCACACAAGTATTATTTAAGTTTAACACAAATAAATTACAAAAGTGAGTCGAAATCTATTCAAATTGTAATCAATGTTTTTATGGATGATATTGAAACCGCATTAAATAGCGATTACAAAATTAATTTACAATTGACCACAAAAAATGAATTAAAGAATAATGATATTTATTTTAAGAGGTATTTAAAAGAAAAAATACATTTTAAAGTTGATAATATTCCTAAAGAATTCAAGTATATAGGTAAAGAATATGATGGAGATTTAGTTTATTTCTATCTAGAAATAGAAAACATCAATCAATTAAAAACTATAGATCTTACTAATAATATACTCACAAAACATTTTCCAGAACAACAAAATTTAACAAAGTGTAAACTTGGAGATAAACACAAAAGTATATTACTGACCAAAAAAGAAAATGTAGCTAAATTTAAATATGAATAGTCACTCCACTCAAAACAACAGATTTATGAAAAAAATTGGAATTTTCCTTTTTTCCCTTGTTCTAATAACAAACTCTTTTGCTCAAGCAAAACAGGGCCACACTAATCAAAATAAATTTAAACAATTAAAACAAGAACTACCAACGCCAAATGCAGAAAGGACGGCCTCTGGAGCTCCAGGTAAAGCATACACGCAACAGAAAGTTGATTATGTTATGGACATCATTTTAGATGATGATAAAACCAAAATAACAGGTTCAGAAATTATTACGTATCATAATAATTCAGCTGATGATTTGTCCTATCTATGGGTTCAGTTAGACCAGAATATGAGAGCTGCAGATTCCAAAACTCCAGATATTTCTCCAAGCTCTATTTCTAAAAAAATGAGTATACGCCGTTTTAAAAGAAATTTTCCTGAAGAACGTTTTGATGGTGGTTTTAATATTATGAGCGTTACAAATAAAGATGGTAGTAAATTATCTTACACCCTAAACCAAACGATGATGCGCATCAATCTTGTAAAGCCTTTGGCTTCGGGAGAAACGTTTAAATTCAATATAAAATGGTGGTATAACATCAACAATCATAGAACACAAGGTGGTAGATCTGGTTATGAGCATTTTACAGAAAATGGCAATAATAATTATGTAATTGCACAATTTTATCCAAGACTGTGCGTGTATGATAATGTAGAAGGTTGGCAGAACGATCAATTTTGGGGAAGAAGTGAATTCGCTTTGGAGTTTGGAGATTTTACAGTAAATATAACCGTTCCAGAAGATCACATGTTAGGAGCCACTGGAGTTTTACAAAATGAAAAAGAAGTTTTATCAAGAAAAGAACTAAAACGATTAGCGAAAGCGAGACAAACTTTCGATAGTCCTGTAATAATTAGAACACAAGAAGAAGCAGAAAAGATTGAAAAAGCTCGTTCTAAAAAAACGAAAACTTGGAAATTTATTGCTAAAAACGTACGTGATTATGCCTTTGCAACTTCCAGAAAATTTATCTGGGATGCGATGGCTGTAGACATTAATGGCAAAACTGTAATGGCATATTCTTTATATTCTAAAGAAGCAAATCCTTTGTATGGAGATCATTCTACAAAAGCAGTTGCGCAAACTTTAAAAACATATTCTAAATACACTTTTGATTACCCGTATCACAAAGCAATTTCTGTCGATGGCCAAATGGGCATGGAATACCCACAAATTTGTTTTAACCCAGGTAGACCAGATTTGCCAAATGGTGGTTATTCCGATAGAATGAAGTATAGAATGATTAAAGTTACCATTCACGAAGTGGGGCATAACTACTTCCCTATGATTGTAAATTCTGACGAAAGACAATGGACTTGGATGGATGAAGGTTTAAATTCTTATATGGAAATGTTAGCCGAATTAGCTTACGATCCTAATTTCCCAATTACAAGAGGCTATCCTAAAAATATTATTAAATATATGGGTGGAGATCAGTCTAAAATTGCGCCAATTATGTCTAAAGGAGATAATGTATATAGTTTTGGAAGTAATGCTTATGGCAAGCCCGCAACTGCTTTATGGATTTTACGTGAAACTATTATGGGTAAAGAATTATTTGACCATGCTTTTAGAACCTATTCTCAAAGATGGATGTTTAAACATCCTTCTCCAGCAGATTTCTTTAGAACGATGGAAGATGCCTCTGGTGTAGATTTAGATTGGTTTTGGAGAGGATGGTTTTACACGACAGATGTTACGGATATAGGCATAAAAGGTGTGAAGAAATATCAAACAAATTCTACAGATAGTTCTGTGGAATTTATTGAAGATACATCGGAAGGTTTAGGCTTTACAAAAAAAGTTGAAAATTCAAAATATCATTATGAAATTACTTACAATAAGCCGGGTGGATTAGTGATGCCAATTATTATAGAATTTACTTATAAAGATGGCACAAAAGAAAGAAAAACATATCCTGCGCAAATTTGGCGATATAATGATAAAGAAGTTACTAAAGTATTTTCATCATCAAAAGAAGTTGAAAGTATGAAGATTGATCCAGATTTAGAGACTGCCGATGTTGATATTTCAAATAATAGTTTCCCAAAAGAGAAATCAAATAAATTTGAAAAATTTAAAAAGAATATAAAAGGATAAAATTTATTGAAAATTAGCTAAAAAGGCAATCTAAATTCAGATTGTCTTTTTTTTATGATAAAAATATGTTAAAACCTAAACATTCTTTAACGTATGTAAAGAGTTATCGTTAATTTCGAGGTCATTTTTAAATCAAATAAAAATAAATCAAAATGAAAAAAATCTTCCCATTAGTATTCTCTTTATTCTTTGTGGTGTTTACAAATTTTGCTCAAGAAAAAAAAGAAGCAAAGAAAACACAACAAGGCCACATTGATCAAAACAAATTCAGACAAATGAAAGATGTTTTGGCAACCCCTAATGACCAGCACACAGCTTCTGGTGCTCCTGGCCATCAATATTCTCAACAAAAAGTTGATTATTTAATGAATATTCGCTTAGAAGAAAGTACGAACATAATTTATGGTGATGAAAAGATTACCTATCAAAATAACTCTAAAGACCATTTAGAGTATTTATGGGTACAATTAGATCAAAATATGAGAGCAGATGATTCTAAAACTCCTTTAGCTACTTCTGGTAGTGCTGCTGCATTTATAACACCTAACAACTTTCAAAGCACCTACATGAAAGAAGGTAAAGGTTTTGGTTTTAACATTGAAAAAGTAGAAACCAATGACGCTCCATTATCTCATTTTATCAACAGAACAATGATGCGTATTAATTTACCTAAAGCATTAGCTCCTGGTGAATCTTTCAAATTTAGAATTAAATGGAACTATAAAATAAATGACATTAATAAGGATGGTGGACGTTCTGGTTTAGAAACTTTTCCTGATGGAAATAACAACTATACGATTGCTCAGTTCTTTCCAAGGTTAGCCGTTTATGACAATGTAGAAGGATGGCAAAACATGCAATTCTGGGGAAGAAGTGAATTTGCTTTAGAATTTGGAGATTATGAAGTAAATTTAACAGTGCCTGCTGATCATATTGTAGATGCAACCGGTGTTTTACAAAATGAAAAAAATGTTTTATCTAAAACACAACGCAAACGTTGGGAAAAAGCAAGAAAGAGTTTTGATAACCCAGTATTCATTGTAACCCAAGAAGAAGCGGAAAAAGCTGAAAAAGTGCGCGCTAGTGGCACAAAAACTTGGAAATTTAAAGCTCAAAGAGTAAGAGATTTTGCTTTTGCATCTTCAAGAAAATATATTTGGGATGCAATGGCGACCAACGTAAATGGTAAAACTGTAATGGCCGTTTCTCTATATCCAAAAGAAGGAAATCCTTTATGGGAAGAGCATTCTACAAGAGCGGTTGCACATACCCTTGTTGAATACTCTAAATTAACTTTTGATTATCCTTACCCAAAAGCTATTTCTGTTCACTCAGAAAGACAAGGAATGGAATATCCAATGATTTGTTTCAACTTTGGTCGTCCAAATGCTGATGGAACGTATTCTGATAGAACTAAAAAAGGAATGATTGGTGTAATTATACATGAAGTTGGACATAACTTTTTCCCAATGATTGTAAATTCTGATGAAAGACAATGGACATGGATGGATGAAGGTTTAAACTCTTTTGTAGAGATTTTAGCAGAATTAACATACGATTCAGAATTATTTGCTACCAATCCTGCAAAAAAGATTACAAGATATATGGGTGGAGATCAAAGTAATATTTCTCCTATCATGTCTCAAGGAGATTATGTAAAACAATTTGGTCCGAATGCATACTCAAAACCAGCCGCTGGTTTATACATGTTACGTAAAACTATTATGGGTCCTGAATTATTTGACCATGCATTTAGAACGTATTCTAAAAGATGGATGTTTAAACACCCTACTCCTGCTGATTTCTTTAGATCTATGGAAGATGCCTCAGGAATGGACTTAGATTGGTTTTGGAGAGGATGGTTTTACACAACAGATGTAACAGATATTGCAATTAAAGCAGTAAAAAGTTTATATTTAACAGACAAACCAAGTGAAAGAGTAACTAAATTAAAAGAACAATACAAGCAGTATTTTGAAGGTTTAGGAGACTTAGTATATATTACAGATAAAAAAGAAGATGCCAATGCATCAGCAATGGATAGCTACGCAAATGGTAAGGAAGTTCCATCTTTTATTTATTCTGTAGAATTTGAGAAGCCAGGAGGTTTAGTAATGCCAATTATTGTAGAGTTGACTTATGAAGATGGTTCTACTGAAAGACAAACTTTCCCCGCTCAAATTTGGATGAAAGATGACACAACTGTAAAAAGAGTATTTGCTTCAACAAGAGAAATTAAGAGTATTACGGTTGATCCAGATTTTGAAACTGCAGATGTAGATACTTCTAACAATAGCTGGCCAAAGAAACAAGCTGACAAGTTTGACCAATTTAAAAATAAAGTAAAAGGATAAACTACTTTTAGTAAAATAGTAAAACAAAGAAACCTCATAAATTTATGAGGTTTCTTTGTTTTATGATAAGAAGCTTTTTATAATTTATAAATCTAAAAAAACATCATTGACTTCATATATATCTGTCTACTTATTTAACTAAGAAGTCCAGAATTTTCTCTTTTTATTTAATGCAACCTCTTCTTTTTTAAGGTCTTCTAATTCTTGTACAGATAATACTTTAAGAAATGATGGGTGTTGTTCAATAGCAAACTCAATCTTTGTTACAATATCCGAAATATCTTCATTCTCGTAATCAATTTCTAAAGGTTCTTTTATGACCATAGATTGTAAAACATTTTTTCTCTTAATACGTAATCCTTTTTTATCAAAAGAGCGTCTAAAACCGTCAATAACAATTGGCACCACCACTGGTTTGTATGTTTTAATGATATGTGCAGTTCCTCGTCTAATCGGTTTAAAAGGCGTCGTTGTTCCTTGCGGAAACGTAACAACCCAACCATCATCTATGGCTTTACCTATATTTGAAATATCTGAAGTTTTTACTTGTCTTTTAACATTTTCGCCTGCACTTCTCCAAGTTCTATCAATAGAGACAGCACCCGCATAGGCAAATATTTTAGGCAACAAGCCAGCTTTCATTGTCTCGCCAGCAGCAACAAAATAAAAATTTAATTTTGGATTCCATATATAACCAATATTCTTAATAGAGTCTTCTCTACCTTTTAAAGAAGCATTAAAAACATGAAACATAGCAGCAACATCTGCAAAATAAGTTTGATGATTAGAAATGAATAGCACTTTTTTATCTGGTAAATCTCTTAATATTTGTGAACCTTCAATTTGAAGGTTATTAAAATTACGATACCTGCTGTGAGAAATAACCCCGAAAAAGCGAATAATCCACTTCTTTATAAATAAATAATGTCCAAACGGATTCCTTTTAAATAGAGGCATTTTTACTACTTTTTTTATAGTTATACAAACAAAATTACAAAACAATTTAAGAACATGCTATTTTAAGAGTTCTTTAATTTCCGAGAGCATCATTGCGGTTGCCCCCCAAACTATGTGATCATTTAATTTGAAGCACGGTACCTCTATATTATTCATATAAGAAGTATTCATATTCACGGCGGTTATACTTGCTTCATTCAATAAATCACTTAATAAAACTTCAATTTCTTTTTCAACTTCATGGTTTAAAATAAAATCTGGTTTTTTAAAAATAGTACCTAAAAAAGGAGTTGCTAAAAAATTACTTGGAGGTATATATACATCCGTTAATTCTCTTATAATTTCTACAGATGAAGGTTGCACGCCCACTTCCTCTAAGGTTTCTCTTAATGCCGTTTTTTGTAAACTGGAGTCAGATTTTTCTATTTTTCCCCCAGGAAAACTTATTTGGGCGGAATGTGTGCCTTTATAACTTGCTCTTTTTGTTAATAGAAAGCAGGTTTCATTTTTTTTATTCGGATAAAACAATGCTAAAACAGCTGCTTTTTTTGGCTTACTAGCCACTATTTTCTCTTGATTATATTTAACGCGAAGTTTAGGCGCCATTTTAAACTGAGCCTCTAATCCTCCGAGTTTTTCTGTTTTTAGAACCCCTATTTTTTGGGTAAAGTCTTTAAAATTCATTTTGAATACCTACTTTTAACAAACTTATAATTTTATATAGCAAAATAACATTTTTTGGCAAGAATTTTGACGTATGTTCTACAAATAAAAGTATGAATAAAAAATATAAAAAATTAGGATTAAGTATCTTGTTGGATCTAATTGGTTTTTTAACAATTATACCTTTAGATTTAGTTTGGGCGCCAATTTCTGGTTATTTAATGACTAAAATGTATAAAGGTAAAAAAGGTAAAATTGCTGGTATTATTAGTTTTTTAGAAGAGATAATTCCCATAACAAATATTATTCCAACGTTTACAATTATGTGGTTGTATACCTATCTTTTCAGCAAAGATAATTCTCAAGAAGAAGAGGATATTATTATTAAAACCTAGTTATTTTCTTTAAACAAAAAACCAAGTCCTAATCTACTTAAAAACTTTTTTTCGAAAGTCCAGAAGAATTTAAACTGCCCAAATAACCAACCAACTATTGGCAATGTCAGTTGATAAATAGGAAATATTAATAGTATTCTTAATGGCCAATAAATCCATACTGAAATTATTTCTGGAGATAAACCTAAAAACTCAGTAATTGGCTTTGCTACCCAAGCAGCAAAAGAACCGTTTATTGCAAAAACAATAAAAATTGCGATTATGGACCAATTGGAATCTATACCCCAACGTTCTTTTAATTTATCCATTTAATTCTTTAGCTTTATTTGTTTTCTTTAACATTAACCAAACTCCTATGAATACTAAAGGAATACTCAAAACCTGACCTGTATTCAAAGAATTGAAAACCCAATCTTCCCTTCCAACTACTTGCGCTTCTTTTAAGAATTCTATAAAGAACCTTAAAGACCATAAAACAGTCATAAATAATCCAAATAAGAAACCTTCCTGTTGTTTTTTATCCGTTTTCCAATACAAATGCCACATTACAAAAAACAAGATTAAATAACTAAAAGCTTCATATAATTGCGTTGGGTGTCTTGCTGTTGTTTCACCCGCAGCTTTAAATATAACACCAAAGTTAGAACCCGTTTCTTTTCCATAAATCTCTGAGTTAAAGAAATTCCCGGATCTAATAAAAAAACCGGCCAAAGCGACCATAATTGCTAACCTATCCAAAATAAATAACCACGATTTCTGTAAATGTTTTTTTGCATAAAAATACATGGTAAAAATAATACCGATTGCTGCTCCATGACTTGCAAACCCGGTAAAACCTGTAAACTTCCAATCTTTAATGATGCCAAAAAGAGCACTCTCTCCTAATTGCTTTTTAAAAGGTAAAATAATTTCTAGTAAATGATTTTGATAATAATCCCAACTATAAAAAAACACATCTCCTAAACGCATACCAATGAGCATCGAAATAAAGGTGTACATGAATAACGTATCCAATTTTTCAATAGGAATTTCATCTTTGATATATATCTTTTTCATGAGATGTAAACCCAATAAAAATGCTGTTACAAACATCAAACTATACCAACGTACCACAAAAAAACCTAAATCAATGCCTAAGGATGGATCCCACTCTATTGCTAAAAAACTCATATTTTATTTATATTCTATTTTTAATTGAAAATGTACTGAGGCAATCTTTGATTAAAAATCAAATTACTTTAATCTTCTTACTAGTACCGATATTAATTATTTATTCTTTTTTTTTTGGAACAGGATCATAACCACTTCCACCCCAAGGATGACAACTAAATATTCTTTTTATTGCCAACCAACCACCAGAAAATAAACCATGTTTTTGCAAAGCCTCAATAGTGTAATGTGAACACGTCGGACTGTATCTGCAAGCTGCTGGTGTTAATGGTGAAATTGCGCTTTGATAAAACCGCACCAATAAAATAAATGGATATGAAAGTATTTTCTTCAACTTAATTGATTGAAAAAGTTGTGCCTTCTTTACCGTCTTTTAACTGAATTCCCAATTCAATTAATTCATCTCTAATTTGATCTGATAGTGTCCAATCTTTATTTTCTCGTGCTTCTTTTCTTAACTTAATTAATAATTCTACTACACCATTTATTTTTTTTGAATTGTCTTCAGAATTTTCATTCATCAATCCTAAAACATCAAAAACAAACCCATTAATAGTTGTTTTTAATACTAAAATATCCTCAGAGGTTATGCTTGCTTTTTGTTCTTTTATTTGATTGATCACCTTTACAGCTTCAAATAAATGCGCAATTAAAACAGGTGTATTAAAATCATCATTCATTGCTGAATAACATTCTTTTTTCCACTTTTGAACATCAAACGTTGATGTTTTTCCAGCTTCAATTTTATCCAAGAGACGAACCGCTTCCATTAATTTTGAATGTCCTTTTTCGGAGGCTTCTAATGCTTCACCAGAAAAATCTAAAATGCTTCTATAATTGGCTTGCATATTAAAAAAACGAACGACACTCGCTGAAAATGGTTTCGGAAGAATCTCATTTTCTCCTGACAAAATCTCGTTTGGTAAAATAAAATTACCCGTAGATTTCGCCATTTTCTGACTATTTAACAACAACATATTAGTATGCATCCAATAATTTACTGGAGTCTTTCCGCTACACGTTTGTGATTGCGCAATTTCACATTCGTGATGTGGAAATTTTAAATCCATTCCACCTCCATGAATATCAAATTGTTCACCTAAATATTTTGTACTCATTACAGAACATTCTAAATGCCAACCCGGAAAACCATCACTCCATGGAGATGGCCAGCGCATAATGTGTCTCTCATCTGCTTTTTTCCAAAGTGCAAAATCTTGCGGATTTTTCTTATCTGATTGTCCATCAAGTGAACGAGTATTATGAATTAAATCTTCAACCTTTCTTCCTGAAAGAATACCATAATGACTGCTTTCATTATACTTTAAAACGTCAAAATATACCGAACCATTTATTTCATAAGCAAAACCTTTCTCCAAGATTTCTTTAATCATTTCTATCTGCTCAACAATATGACCTGTAGCGGTTGGTTCTATGCTTGGTGGTAAAAAATTGTAGTTTTTTAAGACATCATGAAAGTCTACTGTGTAACGTTGCACGACTTCCATCGGTTCAATTTTTTCGATACGTGCTTTTTTAGAAATTCTATCTTCACCTTCATCAGCATCGTTTTCTAAATGACCCGCATCTGTAATATTACGCACATAACGCACTTTATAGTCTAAATGCAATAAATATCTATAGACAACATCAAAGAACATAAAGGTTCTTACATTCCCCAAATGAGCATTGCTATACACCGTTGGCCCACAAACATACATACCTACATATCCGTCTGTTATGGTTTTAAAATTCTCCTTTTTTTTCGTTAAAGAGTTGTATACTTTAAGTTGATTTTCTTTGTAGCGTTCCATTAAAAAAGTGCCTATTTACAGCGGATAAATATAGGAACTTTAAAAAGAATAGCGAAATGGAATTTGTTAGAAGTTTGGTAAATTTAAAAGTAGTTATTTATCCAACATATTTTTTTCTTTTACTGTTTATCGTACTTTATTTTCCTTGAATTACAACTTTCTGTATAGTCCGCATTTACTTGACTGATAACGAACATTGGATTTCTCTATCAATAAGACATTTTATTTATTTTGTATAAATCACTTTTTGCTATTTATAATGCCTAATTCAGAAGTAAAAACATTAGTGCTCCTAGTTTAATTATGCACCTATACTCTATTTGCAGCCAACATATTATTTTAGAATAGAGCGCCCCTATTTAAAAAATTATGAAACCGACTCTTTTGCAGACTTTATATTCTTTAAAAATGTTTTTATGCTGATAAAATTTTTAAGACCTAAAATCTTTCCTATTATTCTATAAATAGTTTATTTTTACTGTGAATTTTTTATTTTACAATGGTTAAAAAAACGTCTGCATTACATGAAAAAGAAGGTATTTCTAAACCAGAAACAACCAATAAATCTGCTGCAGAAAAAATTAAAACCAGTAGAGCAAAACAAAATTCTGTGGATGAATTTGTTGCTAAAATCTTAACAGGAGATATCACTTTTTTAAGCAGAGCCATTACGCTAGTAGAGAGTACCAATGCCAAGCATCAACAAAAAGCAAATGAAATTTTAGAACGCTGCTTGCCCTCTGCAAATAATTCCATAAGAATTGGTATTACAGGTGTTCCAGGTGTTGGAAAAAGCACATTTATTGAAGCTTTTGGAAAACATTTAACAAAGCAAGGCAAAAAAGTCGCTGTACTCGCTGTAGACCCAAGTAGCTCTGTAAACAAAGGTTCTATTTTAGGAGATAAAACAAGAATGGAAGAATTGGTTACTGATAAAAATGCTTTTATTAGACCTTCTCCTTCTGGCACATCGTTGGGCGGAGTTGCGCAAAAAACACGCGAAAGCATCATTCTATGTGAAGCCGCCGGTTTTGATACTATTATAATTGAAACTGTTGGCGTTGGGCAATCTGAAACCGTTGTACACTCCATGGTCGACTTTTTTTTATTATTAAAATTGGCGGGAGCTGGCGATGAATTGCAAGGAATTAAACGCGGAATTATAGAAATGGCAGATGCTATTGTGATTAACAAAGCTGATGGAGATAATGAAAAGAACGCTAAAATTGCCAAAGTTGAATTTAATAGAGCTTTGCACTTATACCCCATAAAAGAAAGCAACTGGCAGCCGAAAGTAATCACTGCAAGTGCATTACTGCATATAGGTATTTCAAAAATTGATAAAATGATTGTTGATTATATCTCTTTAACAAAAGAGAACGGCTATTTTACACTGAAAAGAAATAACCAAAATAAATATTGGTTATTAGCCACTATAGAACAACAACTAAAAGACAATTTCTATCAAAAAAAGAAGATTAAAAAAGCACTAGAAAAAGAAATTAACAATTTAGAAAACGGAAAAACAACCCCGTTTAACGCTGCAAAAAGATTGTTGAATATATAAGCTGCTAACATTACATAAATAAGTTAAAAAAAAAATCGTTTGATAATTTATTTCAAAAAGCAATAAACCACAAAAGGATTATAAACAAATAAAGCTATCACAAGATATTTTAAAAAAGTATACTGGTACTTATTATTTAGAGGGTCGTAGTGTGCTTAATATAATAATAGAAAATAAGCGTATTTATATTAAGAGCACCAGAAAAACTGAAATAGTTCCCTATAAAAAAAATAAATTTTTCATAAAGGAAACTCCCTTGTCATTAAATTTTTATGAAGAAAAAGGTAAAATAATAAGCTTTGCTAAAATTGAAAATGGAATAATACAAAATTTTATAAAAATTGAATAATATCGTTAGTAAATAACGAAAAGCTACAACCAAGAACTGAACTAAAAAATAACCTTTTTTTCTTAAACTTTGGCAATAGATACTCTAAGTAGTAATTGTATTCTCAATTAGTTGCTGATTCACGGAATGAAATTATACACAAGACCTTTTCCTATAAAAAACAAAATAGAAGTACTTAAAAGTTTCCAGTCATACGAAAGAGTAAATTCATAAACAATATTTGATTTAAGTTATCCTATTTTTTTGTCTTACTATAATAACTTATATTTAAAATTCTGAAAATAGTTAGATGAATTATATAAAACCACTATACCCCTATATTATCGGTTGTATTATTTTGATGTTTACAACATCTTTCGCTGAAATATCAGTAATCAGCGGCAGTATTCAATTAGTTCTTTTTGGAACAATTGTACTCTATCCCATTTGGAAAACGGAAACTTTATCTTATGTAGATATAGGCTGGCCTTGGGGCTTAGTATGTATTGGATTAGTGACCTTATTTTTGGGTGAAGGTTACTCGTGGCGGGTTTGGGGTATTGGTGCTTTATATATTCTCATGGGACTTCGTATGGGTATTGGAGCTATTCAGTTTTGGTTAAAAGGATATATTCAGAAAGAATTACCGAGATACAGATATCAGCGAATAAGATGGGAAAGAAAAGGAAAAACAAATATTCAAGCAGCTATGCAAATAGATGCTTTAGTTCAAGGTTTGGCAAACGTTTCCTATTTAGCCTTACCTGCCTTTATTATTGCTTCTAACCCTAATCCAAATATATCCGTTTTTGAGGTAGTCGGTTTATTATTGTGGGTAGCTTCATTTATCCTTGAATCCATCGCAGATAAACAAAAGTTAGGATTTCTTAGACGAATGAAAACTGAAAAGCTACAGAATAAAGTTTGTGAAATAGGCTTATGGAAATACACCAGACACCCTAACTACTTTGCGGAGTGGACGATTTGGAATTCCTTAATAATTATTTCCATACCGTCTTGGTTAGCATTGCAATCTTCAGAATCATTAATAATTTGGGTTCTACTGGGACTTGCTTTGCTATTCGTCTCTATAATGATGTATAATACCTTGGTATACCTTACAGGAGCTATACCTTCTGAGTATTATTCTTTACAAAAAAGACCTAATTACAAGTCTTATACAAAAAGAGTAAATATGTTTTTTCCTGGATTTCGCAATAGAAAATAAAGAGAATAAAATATGGAAAATAAAAAAGTTCTCGTCAAAAAACAGAAATGCAATCAACCAATGGAAAAGAAAAGAATTTTGTTAATTTTATGATTTGAGAGATTCAAAACTATAAAATGACGGCCTGTAGCAAAGTAAATCGTCTATTGCTTCTTTTAAGTCTACTGAGAAAATCTTACGTTTTTTTTGGTTTGTTCTTTTCATTAAATTAGAATTTTAAACCTGAGACCAGCCATTTACAAATACAATGGTGAAAATATAAGACCGATAAAAAAATTGAATATGATGAAAAACATAAGATTGATCCTTATTTTGCTGATTTCATTTTCTTTATTGCTAATACCATTAATAGCAATGCAATTTACCGACGAAGTTAACTGGACAATAATGGATTTTATAATCGCAGGGAGCCTTTTATTGACAGCGGGATTAATATCTGAATTTGTAATGAGAAAAATAACGAACATTAATTTCAAAATGGGACTCATAGCTGCTATTTTGATTATCTTAATACTAATTTGGATTGAGCTAGCTGTTGGCATATTTGAAACTCCTTTTGCTGGCGATTAAATAAAAAACATAAATACCTAATTACAATTGCTTTAAAAGCACTTATGTAAAGTTTTATTTTAAATATCATGAAACTTCTTTTCAACTTCAAATCTTAAAGTGTTTCAATAAAATAGACCTTAAGGGAATTGGGAAATTGAACATTAATTTAAAATAGTGTCGCCAAATTAGATAATAGAGTACATAATATTTAGATTGAACTAGACAGAAACAATACGCTAGCTAACACTTCATGAAATTTATAATTAAACTAGTAAAATGAAGCATTCAACAAACAACTTAACAGTCTTACCAACCTTATAAATAAAAGTTGTAAAACATTATTACTCTTTCGGATTAAAGGCTAGATAATTTTTATTAAGTTTGAAAGGGCTTTTGTTTAAATCAAAACTGACTTCACCTAAAATTAAGACCATGAAAAAAATTACGCTTCCTTTTCTAATATTCTTGATAGCTTCGGCAACCTTCGCACAATCTATAGATTCTATTTTTAAATCTGTCAAATACAGAAATATTGGTCCTTTTAGAGGTGGTAGATCTGTAGCTGGATCTGGTGTAATTGGAAATCCCATGATATATTATATGGGGAATACAGGCGGAGGGCTTTGGAAAACTGAGGATGGTGGTCAGCTCTGGAAAAATATTTCAGATGGCTATTTTAAAACTAGTTCAGTTGGGGCAATAGCAGTTTCTGAAAGTAATCCAAACATAATTTATGTGGGAATGGGTGAGCATGCTCCCAGAGCCGTAATGACTTCTTATGGAGATGGTGTTTATAAATCTACTGATGCCGGTAAAACATGGAAAAATGTGGGACTAAAAGCTACTCAGCATATATCAAGAATAGTAATACACCCAAAAAACCCAAATATCCTTTTCGTAGCAGCACAAGGAGCATTATATGGCCCTAATGAAGATCGTGGTATTTTTAAATCAGTAGATGGCGGCGTCAACTGGAGTAAAGTACTTTATGTAAATAATTTAACAGGTTGTGCAGAATTATCAATGGACTATAACAATCCTTTAGTAATGTATGCTGCAATGTGGGAACATCAGCGCTTGCCTTGGAAAGTGATAAGTGGAGGTGTCGGAAGTGGTCTCTACAAAACTACGGACGGAGGAAAAACTTGGAATAAAATTCACAAAGGCTTGCCAAAAGAGAAAGGTAAAATGGCCATCGCCGTGAGCCGCTCAAATTCTGAAAAAGTGTATGCTTTAGTTGAGAGTGACTCTGACAAAGAGTTGGGTGGATTATTCGTTTCTAACAATGCAGGAGCTAAATGGTCTAAAGTTTCTTCAGATCATAGTCTAATTCAAAGGGCATGGTACTATATAGAGTTGTTTATTGACCCTAATGATGATGAAAAAATATATGTACTCAATGCCAGTGCTCAAAGGTCAATCGATGGCGGAAAAACTTGGAAAACAATAACTGGGACACATGGAGATCACCATGATCTTTGGATTAATCCAAACAACAGTAAAAATATGATAATTGCGAATGACGGTGGCGCGGCTGTATCGTATAATTATGCAAAATCATGGTCACCCCAAAACAGAATGGCAACAGCACAGTTTTATAGAGTCAATACAGACAACTTGTTTCCTTACAATCTTTATGGCGGCCAACAAGATAATTCTTCCGTAAAAATTAGCAGCCTTGCACTAGGCAGCGGTGGTATAGATGAGCATAATTGGTCTCCATCCGCCGGAGGAGAAAGTGCTTTTTTAGCTTTTGACCCTGATAATCCGAGGTACGTGTTAGGAGGCAGTTATTTGGGAACCATTGAAATCTTAGATACCAAAGCTAAAGCCAGTACTCAGATTATGGCTGCTCCCATACAGTATTTGGGCAGAGATGGGAAAGATATGAAATATAGATATAATTGGAATGCACCAATCGTCCGTTCACAGCATGAAACAGACACATACTACCATGGTGCACAACTATTATTAAAGACGAGAGATAAGGGTCTAAATTGGGAAGAAATTTCTCCTGATTTATCCAACAATGAAAAGAAAAAACAAGGAAAAGGTGGCGGACCTTATACAAACGAAGCCGTAGGAGCCGAAAATTATGGCACATTAGCGTATGTTGTTGAGTCACCTCATGAAAAAGGAGTTATTTGGGCTGCAACTGATGATGGTGTTTTACAATTAACTAAAGATGGCGGAACAACTTGGAAGATTGTGACACCAAAAAGTCTTCCCGAGACTTTAATTAATTCGATTGAAGTCTCTCCTCACGATAAGGCAACAGCTTATATTGCGACAACACGATTCAAATTTAACGACTATACCCCTTCTATTTATAAAACTACAAACTATGGTAAATCATGGACCAATATCAGTTCTGGTATTCCAACAGGAGCCTATACAAGGGTTGTTCGAGAAGACACTAAGCGAAAAGACTTACTTTTTGCTGGTACAGAATTAGGTATGTACATATCTTGGAATGGTGGAAAACAATGGAAATCATTTCAATTAAATTTACCCATTACACCAATCACAGATTTAAAAGTTAGCCATGACGACTTAAGCATTGCAACCATGGGTCGATCTTTTTGGATATTAGATGATTTAGGATTAATACGCCAGTTTAAAGGAACTAATAAAGCTTTCGCGCTACTTCAGCCAGAGAATGCTGTTGTCGGAAACTGGAGAAGTCAATTAAATAGTAATTCAGATAGTTTCCGAGGTACAGATGATTCCCAAGGTGTTAATCCTGCTAATGGAATTGTATTTTACTATTATTTACCTAATGCCACAAAAGAGCAAGAATTAACTTTAGTGATTACAGATAAAGATGAAAACTTGGTCAGAACTATTAGCTCGAAACCAAATCCTAATTATATAAAATATCCAGGAGGCCCTTCACCTGAGCCTTTACTATCAAATAAAGTTGGACTTAATCGTTTTGTTTGGGATATGAGATATAATAATTTACCTGGAGCGCCCACTGCTTATATTGAAGGATCTTTTAGAGGTCATAAAGCGATGCCGAATGCATATACAGCTGCCATAAAACAAGACAATCAATCATCTAAAGTATCATTTAATATTTTACCAAACCCATTATATAATAGTACTAAAGAAGCATATCAAGAAACTCATGATTTCCAAATGAAAACTGGGGCAAATCTCACAGATATGCACATCAGAGTTCATAAATTAAAAAAAATGCAGCATAAAATCGCTATAATTTTGAAAGATTTACCCAGAGAAAAGAAATATAGCATGGTAAGATCTAAAGGTGAAAAAATACTCAAGAAGCTTATATCTTGGGATGAAGACATGGTTCAACGTAAATCGAAAGCTTATGATGATGTAGAAAATTTTCCAAATAAATTCACAGCAGAATACATCTTCCTCATCAACCAAAATGACAGTGATTTGCCAATAGTCAATCAAGGATCAAAGGACAGACGCGTGGAGCTCGACCAACAATGGAAAATCCTTAAGAGCACTTCAGAAGAACTTATAAATACTATTATTCCTGCTTATAATAGTCTATTGTGGGATCATGGCATTGGAGCTCTTAACATAGAGTAAAAGTTGATAAAAATATGAAACAACTTATTACCTAGTATTAAAAATAATATCAAATTAATAGATTATAAACCTTAGTTATATAAAGACTGATACAATAATTACCCAAAATTAATCTCATGAAAACACTCAAACTGCTCCTTATTTGTCTTCTTCTTTTTCCATTAACCCTGCAATCTCAAAAAAGAAAAAAGAAAGTAACAGAACCTGCTATAGCAATTACAGACTCCTTATTTCATGGCTTAAAATGGCGAAATATTGGACCTTTTAGAGGAGGTAGAAGCGTTACCTCTTCGGGAGTCATAGGAAAACCTCATACCTATTACATGGGTGCTACTGGTGGTGGAGTTTTTAAAACTACTGATGATGGGATTACATGGAAAAATATCTCAGATGGTTTCTTTAAAACGGGCTCTGTTGGCGCTATAGCTGTTTCAGAAAGTGATCCTAATATTGTTGTTGTTGGAATGGGAGAACATGCGGCAAGAGGTGTTATGACTTCAATGGGAGATGGCGTATATAAATCTATGGATGCCGGAAAAACTTGGAAGCATTTGGGCTTAGATAAAACACGTCATATTTCTGATGTTGTAATTCACCCAACCAATTCTGATATCATTTATATTACTGCTCAAGGAGCGCAGTATGCGCCTTCAAAAGAACGAGGTATCTACAAAACTACAAATGGGGGAAAAACATGGAAAAATATCTTATCTGTAAATAACAATACTGGTGCTTCTTCTATGTCTATGGACATGACCAATCCTCGTATTTTATATGCTGCTATGTGGCAGCATCAAAGATACCCGTGGATTATGGAATCTGGTGGTGTAAATTCTGGATTGTTTAAATCTATCGATGGAGGAGATACATGGAATAAAATGAAAAAAGGATTGCCAAAAGCTTTTGGTAAATCTGGAATTTCTGTTTCTAGAGCAAACCCTGAACGTGTGTTCTCAGTGATAGAAGCAAAAGGTGAAAAAGGAGGTGTATATCGCTCTGATGACGCAGGAAAAACATGGAAACAAATAAATAGTAATCGTGTAAATATTGCACGTTCTTGGTATTATATGGAAATTTTTGCCGATCCTCAAAATGAAAATATTGTATATGTTTTAAACGCTCCTGTAATGAAATCTATAGATGGAGGTCAAAGTTTTTCTAATATTCCTGTACCGCATGGTGATAATCATCATTTGTGGATTAATCCAACAGACAACAATAACCTTATCAATTCAAATGACGGAGGTGCCAATATCTCTTTTAATGGAGGTAAAAGTTGGAGTACGCAACAAAATCAACCAACCTCTCAATTTTATCGCGTAATTACAGACAATTTAGTGCCCTATAATGTCTATGGTGGACAGCAAGATAATTCTGCTATTGGTATTGCTAGCAGAACCAATAATTCCGGAATAGATTGGAAAGATTGGTATTCTGTAGCTGGTGGAGAAAGTGCGTTTATTGCTTTCGACCCTGATGCTCCTGAGTTAGTTTACGGAGGAACTTATCAAGGAAATATTAGCACTTGGTCAAGAAAATCAAGAGAACAAAAATCAATTAAAGAATATCCAGAATTAGGCTTAAGTATTGCTCCTAAAGATTCAAAATATAGATATAATTGGAATGCTCCTATTATCACCTCCCCTCATAATAGAGCTACAGTGTATCATGCTGGAAATGTGGTTTTTAAAACAATAGATCAGGGAATTAATTGGTCAGTAATAAGTCCAGATTTAACTAAAAATGAAATTACCAAACATGGCCCAGGTGGTGGCCCGTATACAAATGAAGCCGCTGGTGGCGAAAATTATAATACACTTACTGCCTTGGTAGAATCAACTCATGAAAAGGGAGTGCTCTATGCCGGTAGTGATGATGGCCTTTTACATATCACAAAAAATGGTGGTGAAAGCTGGGAGAATATTACACCAGAAGGGATTAAAGACGGTATCATAAATAGTATTGATGTTTCCCAACATGATCCAGCTACTGCCTATGTTGTAATTATGAGATACAAATCTATGGACTTAAACTCTCATATTTTTAAAACAACCGATTATGGTCAAACTTGGACAAAAATTGTGAATGGTTTAGACGATCCTAATGGATTTGCAAGGGTGGTAAGGGCAGATAAAAAACAGCCCGGCTTGTTGTATGCAGGAACAGAAACAGGTTTGTATGTGTCTAATGATGATGGGGATCATTGGCAACGACTAAAACTAAACTTACCAGTAGTTGCTATCAACGATTTAATTATACAAGACAACGACTTAGTGGCCGCAACATCTGGAAGAGGCTTTTGGATTTTAGATGATTTAGGAGCGTTGCAAAATAAAAGTAGCCTCAACAAACCTATTGAAATTGTAAAACCCAAAGATACCTATAGAATTTTTGGCGGCACTTCTAAAGCTGTTGGTCAAGGACAAAACCCAAGAAGTGGTGTTACGTTTGATTATTATCTAGAAAAAAATATAGATTCTTTGCTCCTAACATTAGAGGTTTTACAGAACTCTGAGGTAATAAGAACGTATACTAATAAGAAAGATTCTAATTTTAAATCATGGCCTGGCGGCCCTTCTAAACCTCAAATTTTACCTTCTAAAAAAGGATACAATCGTTTTACTTGGGATTTTAGAAGAGACCCGCTCCCTTCTATACATCAGGTTTTTATTTTTGGTGGCTTAGCTGGCTCAAATGTTGCTCCAGGAAATTATACTTTAAGAATGACATTAGGAAGCGATGTTTCTGAAACCGTGGCAACAATTCTTCCAAATCCTAGAGTTGATTCTTCTCCTGAAGATTTTATAGAGCAACAAAAAATATTAGTTACAATAGAAGCTACCGTCAAACAAATGCATGAGTCTGTAAACCAAATGCGCTCTGCTAAAACACAGCTTACCAACTATGCCAAGCTTTTAAAAGGCAAAAAGAATGCAGATTCATTGATAGAAACAGGAGAGGCTTTGACTAAGCGCATCAATAGCTGGGAAGAAAATCTAATACAAGCAAAGCAAAAAACGTTTCAAGATGTTATTAATTTTAATAACAAACTTAATGCGCAACTTATTCAACTTAAAAGTTATCTAGATCAATCTAACCCCAAAGTTACCACAGGAGCTAAAGAAAGGTTTAAAGATTTAATGCAAGACTGGCAAGTATACAAAACTGAACGAGATGCCATTATAACAACTGAAATGAGTGCTTATAATGTACTTTATAAGTCTTTAGACATCCCAGCGCTTATAATGAGAAATGTAGAATAAAGGCTATATTTAAATGTTTAAACATTTTTATAAATTATGGCTCATGGAAAAAATTAAATATCTAAATATAAAATGTTTCGCAGCAGTTATTAAAACTAGCATTAAAAATTATGGGGATGTTTCAAAAAATCTTGTTTTTTAAATGTTTATGTGAAATCTTTGCCTTAAAAAAATCTCAATTTGAATAAAATGGTATAACTATAAAATTTGAAACTTAAAAAAGAATATTCACTCTTAAACTAATTCAATAATAGTTATTGATTTGAATAATTCTCTAAAAAGCTTACTGATCTTTTTGTCCAAAAATTTATTACATTCCAACTTATTAAGAGTAAGTTTTTTTTTAGATTTCTTTAAAAACGATCTAAATTATTTAACATTTATATCAATCCGCTTATAACCATTATTCTTTTTTAAAAAAAATATCAAAATTTAAAGCACTTTGATTACTTTAAACTAACGTAAGTTTTGCTTTTAGTAATTTTACTATTAAATTCTAGTAAGCTCTCTTTCAAACCCCATTCCTACAGTGTTTTTAATCCTAAACATTTAAATATAACTATTTATATTCCAGTAGTATAATACAAAAACTAGTGTCGATGAAATCAGTTAATCCATTCAAACTAGCCAATGAACGACACAAAAAGGTTGAACAGTTCAAATAAAATATTTTTTTGAAGATTCATGCATATTTTTAATGATAATTATTATTAATACATTCTTATTTTAAAATCTATAAAAATGAAAATCAAATTTATCAAACTACTTTTTCTATTTGCATTATTTCAGAGTTGCATCTCAGAATTCCAAAAAGACATTGAAGAAATAGCGGAAGAAATCTCAGAAGAAATTTCAGAAAATGTCTCAGGTGGCATTGCTAATTTAGTAGTTCCGGATGGACATGATTTAAGGCCAATTTCATTACAAACTGCTAACATATCTTTATCTGAAAATTCTCGTGCAGATTTGGTGAAAATAAAAATATTTAAACTTGAGAATGAAGAACAAAAATTATTGTATGATGGTTCTATTGGTAGAGAAAAGTCTATTAGTAGTATTATTAAAGTGCCAAATCATACAAGTTTATTGTCTGTTAAGGCTGATTTAGCAATAGGAGTTAGAGAATGGATTTTAAACCCTAGTGAATTACAAAATTTTAAAATAGAGGATGAAATAACAGATAATTCAGACGAAAGTAAAAGCTCAACTTCTGCAAAAACAAGTAGTTCATCTTCATCCAACACTCCTCCTAGCTGGAATTGCAGCGATTACAGTGAGTTTAATGGTAATGACGATGGGAATTTTAAAATAACAAATAATTCAACGCAAGCAATCACTGTTAATAAGAATACAAGCATCTATATATGTAGTGGAGGCTCTTGGACACCAAGTTCGTTATCTGATTGGAATGGTAAACTTACTATATATGTTGCTAGTGGGGGAAGTTTATCTCTTACTGGTAGTTCAAGAATATATTCAACTATATATAACGAAGGTACTTTTAATGGAGTAAATACAGTCTTCGATGAAAATAGTGAATTTAACAACTGGGGTGCTACAAATATTGTAGGAACTCTTGGTGTCTTTACTCAAGAAATAAATATTTATGGAGGTACTTGCGATGTTTCAGGCGATTTAAACATGCAGGGACATTTTGATATTGATGGTGGAACTTTAAATGTAAATGGAAATGTTACCGTTTTAGACAAATTACACAATAAAGAAGGGTCTACACTTACAGTTGGAGGAAATTTTACTGTTAATGCTGGTGAATTTAAAAATGAATGTAAAACTACTATTTCCGGTAACTTTGTAAACAATAAAAAAGTAGAATTTAAAAAGGCTTCTTACACAGCGATCACTGGAAGTTTTACAAGTAATATATATGGCGACGAAGTAAAAATTAAAGAAGGCTCAATATTTATATGTGCAAGTATAACAGCTGTTGGAAACATATTAGGAGATAAGGCTTATTCTGTAATAGAAACTGGTTCTATAAATTTTACGGGGTGGGAAAAAAAGTTTAAAGGAGAATTAGATATTTGTTCAAATAGCTATAACAGCAGTATTGGTGATAGCGATGTTATTAGTACTTGCGACACTTTTATTTCATCTAGTGCTTGTTCACTTGGGTATAATAATGTAGTTGATAATGATAACGATGGATCTATAGCAGGTGTAGATGTTGATGATAACAACCCTAATGTAGCTTCTTATAATTTTCCTCAAGGAGAAAATAGTTTTTATACAACGATATACGAAGATTTATACCCATGTATGGGAGATTATGATTTAAATGACCTAGTGCATAATTACAGTTATCAAGAAGGTATTAATAATGGTTCTAGTAATAATGGACAAAATACATTTATAACTGAAATTAAGTTCGACTATAAATTTCCAGCAATAGGAGCCGCTTTCAATAACAGCTTTGTTTTACGAGTGATAGATCAAGATAATAATGCCACTTTAAGTTTAGATAGTTCTGACAAATATTCTAGCAGTGAAATAGAGAGACTGCATGATAGTGAGAATAATACCACTTTATTTGTTTTTAATAATATAAAAAGTATATATACCAGCAACTCAGGTGGCCTAATTAATACGGTTAGAATAGATTACTCAGATATTCCGGTAATCTCAGGAACAGTAACGAATATAGATGGAGCTTACGACGAGTTTATGCGTAAAAATGGAGAACCAGGTCAAGAAGTTCATCCTTTATTTAACTCTTTGCATAGCAATTATTCTGCTTTAAACTCACCTTCAAAGTTTAATGATGATAGTAATTTTTTAAGATGTGATGATAGATCTTCAGATATTAATAACCTTTTTGTAAATTCTAATGGATTTCCTTGGGTGTTAAACGATCTACCTATCGATATGCCTTGGCCAAAAGAAGGTATTTCAATTTTAGAAGCATTCCCAAATTTTGATGATTTTGTAACTTCAGATCCTAGTTTAGATTGGTATTCAGATATCAATGGGAATAGGGTTTCATCCAAAATTATTGAATAACTAATTAAAATAATTCAGTTCACAAAACACTCAATATTATGTAATTACATAGCATTGAGTGTTTTTTTTAATTAAATGATGGAATTAAAAATAATTTCGAAAGATTTAATTAGTCAATTTCTTTAAAAAAAAATCTACTAAAAACAAACCTTTAAAAATAATGAGACCATTAAAATAAATTTAGATAAACTTAGTTTTACAAAAATTCAGACGGATATTGTAAATTACCTTTTGTAATAATTAGAAAATTTTATTCCTAGTTTTACAACCCGATCAAGACAAATGACTAAATATTAATGCATTGAATTCAGAATATACTTTCGAATATTGAAATAAACATTTTATTAGAAACATTATTAATTTAGTTACCGTTAAAACAAAGTTGTAAGATATAATTTAGCTGTATATTTGTGTAACTTTAAATTGGTATATTCCACAATACAGTTTTTATGATATTAAATGTCCAAATTACCAAAAGAGCATAAATTTATTGATCTTTCTGATTATGGAAGACCAATCGCTAAAGTTATCGCAAACTCCTTAAGGAATACATCTTTCACTCCTATTCATGTAACTATTAGCTTTATTATATCTGGTTTAATTGCTATTTATTGTATTATTCAAGGTCATTATTGGCTAGCTGCCTTTTTTCTCATCTTTAAGTCTATTTTAGATGCCGCAGATGGTGAATTAGCTCGCATAAAAAAAACACCCTCATATACAGGTCGTTATTTAGACTCTGTTGCAGATATTATCTTAAATGCTTTATTTTTTATTGCTATTTGGTATATTACTAGCAGTTCCATCTGGATATGCCTTGCGGCCTTCATCGGTTTGCAGTTGCAAGGAACCCTTTACAATTACTACTATGTTATTTTAAGAAATAAGTTTGACGGTGATACTACTAGTCGTGTATTCGAGAACGAAACACCAATAGCTTTAGAAGGCGAAAAGCAGAAGCACGTAGATATTCTTTTTCGTTTATATAAACTATTTTATGGTGTTTTTGATAAAACTATTTATACTTTAGATCGTACTGCAGATAAAGGTGAAATATTCCCAAATTGGCTAATGACGGCTATTTCAACATTTGGTTTAGGGTTTCAATTATTGATTATCGCGACTATGCTCGTGGCAGGATTAAAAGTATTTATTCTACCTTTCTTCTTAATTTATACAATTATGATTTTTGTTTTTATTGGTATCAGAAAGTTTTTCTTTTAGACAAAAACAATAGCTTTGGTGTGTTCTTCAAGAATGTAAGGCAATACTTCAAAAGTTTTTATTTTTTTTTTCCAAAACTTCTGCATTTAAATGAAAAAACAGTTCATGCAACTGTATCCAAAACAATAACTACTTGTAAAGCTACTTTCTTTTAAAAACTAAACTCATTGGATAATTTTACATTTCTAACTAATATTACTCCAAATTTTAGACGTCTTAGAGAGTTCTAAGTAAGCTTTTTTAATGTTTATATTTTCTGGGTTTGATAAATTAGAATCTTCTTGCAAAACATTAATTGCCGTATTTCTTGCTGCTACTAAAATTTTTGTATCCTTTACCACATCTGCAATTTTCAGATTTAAAACGCCACTTTGTTGTGTTCCCATTAAGTTTCCTGGGCCACGTAATTTTAAATCTACTTCTGCTATTTTAAATCCATCTGTCGTATCCACCATTGTTTTTAAACGAGTTTTTCCTTCTGCAGATAATTTAAAGCTCGATAATAAAATACAATAGCTTTGGTCTGCTCCTCGCCCAACTCTTCCTCTTAATTGATGCAATTGCGAAAGCCCAAATCGTTCTGAACTCTCAATAACCATTACACTTGCATTCGGCACGTTTACGCCAACCTCAATGACTGTTGTTGCCACCATAATTTGAGTTTCTCCTTTCACAAAGCGCTGCATTTCGAACTCTTTATCAGCGGGTTTCATTTTTCCGTGAACAATACTTATTTGATATTTAGGAGTCGGAAATTCGCGAGAAATACTTTCATAACCATCCATTAAATCTTTATAATCCATCGTTTCAGATTCCTGAATTAAAGGATACACAACATACACTTGTCTTCCTTTTTCAATTTCATCTCTCATAAATTTAAAAACCGACAAACGATTGCTATCAAACCTGTGCACCGTTTTTACTTCTTTTCTACCCGGAGGTAATTCATCTATCACTGAAATATCTAAATCGCCATACACAGACATTGCCAAAGTTCTGGGAATTGGGGTAGCTGTCATGACTAAAATATGAGGAACAGTGGTGTTCTTTTTCCATAACTTTGATCTTTGAGCAACTCCGAATCTGTGCTGCTCATCGATAATTGCAATTCCAAGATTTTTAAATTTCACTTTGTCTTCTAACAAAGCATGCGTTCCTATCAAAATATGAAGCGTGCCATCTTCTAAATTTTTATGAATTTCTCTTCGCTTTTTTATTTTTACAGAACCAGTTAACAGATCTACTTTTAGATTCATGTCTTTTAACATCTCAGAAATTGCATGAAAATGCTGTGTTGCTAAAATTTCTGTTGGTGCCATAATGGTTGCTTGAAAACCATTATCAATTGCTAAAAGCATTGATAATAAAGCCACGATTGTTTTCCCAGAGCCAACATCACCTTGTAAAAGGCGATTCATGTGTGCACCAGAGGCAACATCTTTTCTAATTTCTTTTAACACTCTTTTCTGAGCATTCGTTAAGTCGAACGGCAAATGATTACCGTAAAATGAATTAAAAGACTCTCCCACATTTTCAAAAACAAATCCTTTAATCTTTGTTTTATTGATGAGTTTCTTTCTTAATAATTGCAACTGAATAAAAAATAATTCTTCAAATTTTAATCTGTTTTGTGCCTTGGCTAAATTTTCTTGGCTTTTAGGGAAATGTGCATTTAACAAAGCATCACGTTTCGAAATCATTTTAAAATCATCAATAATTTCATTTGATAAAGTTTCTTCTATTTTATCATAAAACTGTTGCAGTAAATTCTGAATATATGTTCTAACTAATTTATTAGAAACACCAGAATTTGTCAATTTTTCTGTTGATGGATATACGGGTTGCATTTTAGTTTGCAACTTTTTTTTGTATTCTGTCACCAATTCTATTTCAGGATGCGGCATACTAAAACTGCCATTATAATGATTCAACTTGCCATAAACCACATATGGCTCATTTATTTTAAGTGAATCTTTAATCCATTTCTGTCCCCTAAACCAAACCAACTCAATAGTTCCGGTGGCATCTTGAAAAGAGGCTACAAGACGACTTCCTCTTTTTTGAGCCACAGATTTTACATGCGTTATTTTTCCAACAATTTGAACTTCAGAAGAATTTGGTTGCAACTCATTTATCTCATAAAAAGCAGTTTTATCAATATACCTAAAAGGAAAAAAGTTTAGTAAATCATTACATGTTTTTATACCCAACTCCGTATACAAAAGCGTTGCTCTTTGTACACTAATTCCTTTTATATATGTAATTGGATAGTTTAAATTCAATTTAAAAAGATATGAATAACGAAAATACAAAATACCTTTTATTTGACGTATCTTTGCCCACTATTATAATTTAAAAATGAGATTACACAGAAATTTAACTTTTGCAGTTATAGACAGCATTAGAGATATATTTAACGAAGGCGTTTATGCAGATAAAGCTGTTGAAAAAGCACTAAAACGAGATAAACGTTGGGGTGCAAGAGATCGTAAGTTTGTTGCAGAAACAATTTACGATATTGTACGATGGAATAGATTGTATGCAGAAATTGCCGAAGTAAAGGCACCTTATGATAGAGATAATATCTGGAGACTGTTTTCTGTATGGTGTATCTTAAGAGGCATCGCATTACCGGATTGGAATCAAGTTGGTGATGTGCCCACGAGAAGAATCAAAGGTCGTTTTGCAGAGTTGTCTAAAACAAGGAAATATAGAGAATCTATTCCTGATTGGATGGATGAATTGTGTGTCTCTGAACTAGGAGAAGATCTTTGGACGAAAGAAATTGCTGCTTTAAATCAGCAAGCTAAAGTGATTTTAAGAACAAATACACTAAATGTTTCTCGAGAAATTCTTCAAAAAAAGTTACATGCAGAAAACGTAATTACCGAATTTGTTCCGCAGCATCCAGACGCATTAATATTACCAGAAAGAGCCAATGTGTTTAAAACAGAGGCTTTTCATAATGGCTTTTTTGAAGTACAAGATGCTTCTTCACAATTAGTTGCTGCTTATTTAGATGTAAAGCCGGGCATGAAAGTAATAGATACGTGTGCAGGTGCAGGAGGTAAAACATTGCATTTATCCGCTTTGATGGAAAATAAAGGGCAAATTATTGCCATGGATATTTACGAGAGTAAACTCCGTAAACTTAAAGTGAGAGCGAAAAGAAACAAAGCACATAATATTGATATGCGTGTTATCGATTCTACAAAGCCGATTAAAAAGTTACATGGCAAGGCAGACAGAGTTTTAATTGATGCTCCTTGCTCTGGTTTAGGCGTTATTCGTAGAAATCCAGATTCTAAATGGAAATTACAACCTGAATTTATAGACAATATTAAAAAAATACAACAAGAAATATTACAGAGTTATTCTAAGATGGTAAAACCAGGTGGAAAATTGGTGTACGCAACTTGTTCTATTTTACCATCAGAAAATCAAAATCAAGTTAAAACTTTCTTAACATCGGAAGCCGGAAAAGAGTTTACTTTTGTGTCAGATAAAAAAGTATTGGCGCATATTTCTGGATTCGATGGTTTTTATATGGCCCTTTTAGAACGAAAATAAAACTTTATCTTTATTGCTGATTTAAAGTTTCAATTGCAGAAAAAGAGAGTATCTATTTTTTAATTTAATTTTAATATACATGATGAAAAAACTACTTATCTTAATTTTTATTGCTTCATACTCGGTCTCTTTCTCTCAAGAGACATATTATAATGATGTAGATTTAACATTATACGGAACGCAACTTAAAGATGCATTAGCTGCTAAAATAATAGCAACGCATACAAGAGTCTTAGAATATACAAGTAGTGGTCCAGATGTTTGGGATGCAACTAAGGTAACCGATGATTATGTGGCTCTTTCGGGGGATGTAATTTTATTTTATGGTTGGGAAAATGGTTCTGATCAAGACATTTCAAATGATATTTCTAGAGATAACAGATTACAAGATATTGGAGACGGAGATACATATGTTTGGAATAGAGAGCATGTTTTTCCTAAATCTTTAGCCAATCCAAAATTAGATACCGATATACCTGGTCCGTCTACAGATGCTCATCACTTGAGAGCTGCAGACAGAACTAGAAATTCAGCTAGAAATAACAGAAAATACGGAAGAGGTACTGGTACTTCTAATTATTCAACTTTAGATTTTCATGAAGGTTTAGACGGCCCAAATACTGCTGCTTGGTATCCGGGAGATGATTGGAAAGGTGATGCAGCAAGAATGATTATGTATATGTACATGCGTTATGGTTCTGTATGCTTACCTACTGCAGTTGGTGTTGGGAGCAAAGAATTTACCCAGGACGAGATGATTGATTTATTCTTGCAATGGAATGTAGAAGATCCTGTTTCGGATGTTGAAAAAACTAGAAACAGCTATCATGAAAACACTTCAAATTATGCAGCACAAGGAAATAGAAACCCTTTTATAGACAACCCGTATTTAGCGACCAGAATTTGGGGAGGAAATTCGGCAGAAGATACTTGGGGAATTTATAAAAATAGCGATACACAAGCACCTACTATTCCAGCTAATGTTACATTGAATAACATCAGTTTAAACTCTATAAATGTTTCTTGGTCGGCTTCTACAGATAATATTGGAGTAACTGGCTATAATGTATATGTAGATGGTGTTTTAGAAGCTCAAACTACCAGTACAAATATCACCATTGGTGATTTAAATACAAATACGACCTATAGCTTTACTATTGTTGCCAAAGATTTAATCAATAATATGTCTAATGCAAGTGTGGCTAAAAACGGTACAACCTTGCAAGATTCAGAAGCACCAACAATACCTGGGGATGTGGTTGTAAGCAATAGTACAGATTCTTCATTTAAAGTTTCTTGGTCAGCATCAACAGACAACAGTGCTGTAAGTGGTTATGAAATCTTTGTCGATGGAAATTTGAATGCAACAACAACAGCGCTCTCTTATACTGTATTTGGCCTTTCTACCTCTACCACATATAGCGTAGAAATACTAGCTAAAGACATCGATAATAATAAATCTTCCAAAAGTGCTGCGGTAAACGCGACAACTACTGCAGGCAATTCTACTGGTGTTACCGAGTTGTTTATTTCTGAATATGTAGAACCGAGTTCAGGAAATAACAAAGCGATTGAAATTGTAAACCTTACAGGTTCTACTATAAATTTATCAGAGTATTCTATTCAAAAACAGTCTAATGGAGGCTCTTGGGTTGATGATTATAATTTAGGAGACGTAAATATTATACCTGGTGAAGTATTTGTTATTACTCATATTGATGTGTCTGACCCTACTCTAGTTGCGGAATCTGATTTAGCAGGCCCTCCAAATGTTGATACTTCTCCCTATGGGTTTGGATCTCCTTTAAATTTTAATGGTAATGACCCAATCGGTTTTTTCAAAAACGGAGTCTTAATTGATATCATTGGTGAAGAAGATAATTCTAGCGATCATATCAAAGATAAAACGTATAGAAGAAAAGCATCGATTACTGAACCAAATACGAGATTTGATACTGCTGAATGGGATATTTTAGGCGCAAACAGTTTTGATGGTATTGGGAGTCATTCCTCTGCTTTAAGCACAAAAAATAGTGCTTTTGAATCTTTTAAAATGTTTCCAAATCCAACAAATGGAGATCAAGTATATTTTCGAATAACAGAAGCTACAACAATTAACATATATAATATTTTAGGAAAATTAGTATTCACTTTAGAAAGTACAAAAAATAAAAATGTTATTAACCTTTCTAAATTATCAAAAGGAATTTATTTAGTAAAAATAGATTCGGATAAAAAATCTGAAATTAAAAAATTAGTAAAAAATTAAACTATGAAAAAAATACTACTTTTAATATCATTATTTTTAAGTTCACTTAGTAATGCTCAAGAAGTTTATTATAATGATGTAGATTTATCTGCGGAAGGATTAAGTCTAAAAGATAAATTAGCAACAAAAACAATAAATGAACATACAAATTTATTAAGCTATACGCCTGGTGTTTGGGAAGCTTTAAAAGTTACGGATTTAAATCCTACAAATAATTCTGAAGTTTTATTAGTTTATGGATACGCTGCATCTGGCACAGCCGCTAGGTCAAGAAATATAAACTCGAATGGTGGCAATACAGGAGATTGGAATAGAGAACACACCTATCCAAAATCTTTAGGAAATCCAAATTTAGGGAGTACTGGTCCTGGAGCAGATGCTCATCATTTGCGACCAAGTGATGTAGGTTATAATGGCAATCGTGGTAATTTAAAATTTGTAGATGGTTCTGGTAACTCAGGTAGTGTCTCAGGTGGTTGGTTCCCCGGGGATGAATGGAAAGGAGATATTGCTAGGATGATGATGTATATGTACATACGTTATGGCAATCAATGTTTGCCCTCTGTGGTTGGTGTTGGAAGCTCTAATGCTACTCCAGATGCTATGATTGATCTTTTCTTAAAATGGAACGCAGAAGATCCTGTTTCAGATTTTGAAAGACAAAGAAATACTTATCATGATTCTAATCAAACCTATGCACAAGGAAACAGAAATCCATTTATAGACAATGCCTATTTGGCAACCAGAATTTGGGGAGGTGACGCCGCTATAGATTCTTGGGGAATTTATACATCTACAGATAATGAAGCACCTACTGTACCTGCAAATGTTTCTATAAATAATATTAACTTTAATTCTTTTGATATTTCTTGGACAGCGTCTACAGATAATATAGCTGTTACTAGTTATGATGTTTATGTAGATGGAAATTTAAGTGGAAATACTGCGAACACTAATTTTTCTTTATCAAACTTAAACTCTAGTACAACTTATAGTATTACCGTTTTAGCAAAAGATTTAGTCGGTAATAAATCTGCCCAATCTGCGGCTGCAAACGGCACAACTTTAACAGATGCTTCTGCACCAACTGTTCCAACAAACGTTACTATATCAAATGAAACTGGTACAAGTTTTAAGGTAAGCTGGTCTGCATCAACAGATAATGTTAGTGTTTCAAGTTATGATGTTTATATAGATGGTTCTCTTCATGGTTCTGCTGCAAATACAAACTATAATGTTTCAAGTTTAACAGCTTCTACATCTTATAGTGTTCGTGTTTTAGCAAAAGATCAAGCAAATAATTTATCCGCTCAATCTACAGCAGTTACAGCTACAACTACTGATGGTAGTAATAATGCAGTTGATTTATTTTTCTCAGAATACGTTGAAGGTAATAGCTTTAATAAAGCTATTGAAATTGCAAACATAACTGGTAATACAGCAGATTTAACTCCATATTCAGTTGCAAGACAATCAGGAGGTAATTGGGAAACAGCATTAAATTTAACAGGTTCAATTGCACCTAATGATGTGTATGTAATTATTAACAGTGATGCAAACATTCAAAAATTAATAGATGAAGCTGATTTAGGAATTGCCAATACAACACCTATGACTTTTAATGGTGATGACAGAGTTGGGTTATTTAAAGATGGTGTTTTAGTAGATATTATTGGCGATTTAGATGGTACAGATAACTTTGCTGCAAATATAACTTTAAGAAGAAGCAATGACATTACAGGGCCAAACATTGTTTATAGCGAACAAGGTGAATGGATAGCTTTTGATCAAAACACTGTTGATGATATTGGTTCTCATAATGGATCTACTGCCAGCGTAGCTGATAATTTATTATCGGACATTAAAATCTATCCAAATCCTGCAAACGGAAATACAATTTACATTAAAACAACAAATAATACAGACGTTAATATCTACAATGTATTAGGTAAAATGGTAAAATCTATAGAAATAACAGCACAAAAAAACAACATAGATATCTCAAACTTATCGAAAGGCATATACATAGTAAAAATGACGGTCGATAACATATCATTGACTAAAAAATTGATTAAAAATTAAATCTTAATTTTTAATCAAACTAAAAAAGACGCGTAAATTTTAGGCGTCTTTTTTAGTTTTAAATTATATGTATAGATGAAAGTGTTACTTTTTAATGAGCCTTTTCACAAAACTTTTATGAGTAATTATATCTGTAATTTTTAACATATAAATACCTTTATTTAAAGCACTGAAATCAAGTTCTGAAGTATCTTTTATATTTTTTGTGTACACTTTTTTACCTTGAACATCATAAACAGTACTTACATAAGAACCTTTAGCAATTTCAATAAACAACCTGTTTTCAACAGGATTTGGATAGATATTTACTTTCTGACCAAACACTTCTTCATTTGTAGATAAAACGCTACCTGTTAATACTATACTCCCATTTTCATCAAAAGGATTAGACCATTTTTCATTTGTATAAACATCAGTACCCGTTAATGTTTTTAAGAAAGCTACTACAGCTTCTTTTTCATCATTCGTTAAATTCAACATTTGTGGAGTTCCTCGAGGTCTTAACCTATTATCAAGATTTGTATTTGCAGTATTATTAGGTATTGCATCATAATGATTAATTACGTCTAATAATGTTTTTATACTTCCGTCATGCATTAAAGGACCGTTTAAATTTCCATCAGGATTTACCAAATCTCTTAAAGTTGGCGCTCGTAAATTAGTTAAATCTATTTCTGTTGTGCTTCCTGCAACACCAATAATCCCATTATTTCCTGAATTAGGATCTATATCAAACTCATTGCCTCTATGACACCCTGCACAACCTGCTCCATTCATGTTTGGTGGATCTCTAAACAATCGTTTTCCTAAATTTTCTTGAGCCGTGAAATTAGGGAAATCATTATTTGGATTATTTACTTGAACTAAACCCACATCAAACTTAGAATCAAAAGACTGAATACTCCTTATAAATTGCGCTAAAGCTAATTGCATTTTACGCTCTGTAATTGTTTCATCACCAAAAGCAAATTTGAATAATTCTTGATAATAATCAACGGCCGATAGTTTTGTAATCAAATCATTAAAATCAGGATCTCCTTCAGTGCCGCTAAAACCCATTTCTACATGATCTTGAATTGGTTTTGTAGTCTGATCTTCTAAACTGGCAGCTCTTTCATCCCAAAAAAACTTATTCTCATCAGAAAATCTCGAATTAATTAATCTCATGGAGTGTCTTCCTGTTAAACTACCGTTTAAACCAACACTCTGAGTGGCATCATCACCAAACGCTTTTTCTTGTTTATGGCAACTTGCGCATGCAATCGTATTATTTGCAGATAATTTTTTATCATAAAACAACACTCTCCCTAAAGTTGCAATTTTATCATCTATTTGATTTCCATCAGCAGTATTGTCTTTATTAATATAATTAGGTTTAGATTGATTAGCATAATTGAATAAATTATCTAAATCAATTGTTGCACTAATAAAAAGGAGTGTGATACCTAAAAGTGCAACGAAATTCGGTAGTTTTTTATTCATTTTTATAGTTTTGACTGATTCATTGTATTTTTTTATGCTTAAAATTAAGAAAACTTGTACTATAAAATATCAATTTAAGGTTTTTTGTTAATAAAGAAGTAAATAACTCTAAAACTTCAGTTACATATTATGATTAAATACTACTGAAAAAAAGTAAATTTGCGTTTTACAACAACAAGAAAACACCACACGATAATGATTCATTTCTTTGGAAATAAAAACAGTAAAGTATTCGCTGTTCAAACAACAAAAGAATTAACGAAAGTTACAATTGCTAAACTGACATGGTTATTTGCTAATCAACCAAAAATAGAGGAAGTATCAATTGATGCTTTTTTTGTGGGGCCAAGAGCGGCTATGATTACTCCTTGGAGCACAAATGCAGTTGAAATTACTCAAAATATGGGTATCAAAGATATTATCCGAATTGAAGAATTTGTTACCTCTACTGAAAATTTTACTGATTTTGATCCAATGATCTCCGAGAAATTCGATGGTTTACATCAAGAATCATTTACAATCGATATTCAGCCAGAAGCTATTTTGGCTATTGATGACATCGCTGCATATAATAATCAGGAAGGTTTGTCTTTAAGTGATGAAGAAGTTGGTTACCTTGAGAGTGTTGCTAAAAAAATAGGAAGGAAATTAACAGACTCTGAAGTATTTGGATTTAGCCAGGTAAATTCAGAACACTGTCGACATAAAATATTTAACGGAACTTTTGTGATAGATGGAGAAGAGCAACCCACTTCCCTATTTAAAATGATTAAAGAAACGTCTAAACAATTTCCAAACGATATTGTTTCTGCATATAAAGATAATGTCGCTTTTATCAAAGGCCCTAAAGTTGTACAGTTTGCACCTAAATCAGCCGAAAAGCCTGATTTTTATCAAACAGAAGACTTTAACTCTGTAATTTCTATAAAAGCAGAAACACATAATTTCCCAACCACTGTTGAGCCTTTTAACGGAGCTGCAACTGGTTCTGGCGGAGAAATTAGAGATAGACTTGCAGGAGGAAAAGGTTCTTTACCTTTAGCAGGAACAGCAGTTTACATGACTTCTTACTCTCGTTTAGAAGCCTCTATAGATGCCGTTAAGAATACAAGATATTGGGAAAATAAATTTGAAGCAAGAGATTGGTTATACCAAACTCCAATGGATATTTTAATAAAAGCCTCTAATGGTGCTTCAGATTTTGGAAACAAATTTGGACAACCATTAATTACGGGTTCTGTATTAACTTTTGAGCACGAAGAAAACTCCTCGTCAAGTGAATCTAAACCTAGAAAACTAGGGTATGATAAAGTTATTATGCAAGCTGGTGGAATTGGTTATGGAAAAGCAGAACAAGCCTTAAAAGACACGCCAAAAGAAGGTGATAAAATTGTAATTCTTGGTGGTGAAAACTACAGAATTGGAATGGGTGGCGCTGCAGTTTCATCCGCAGATACAGGTGCTTTAGATTCAGGAATTGAATTAAATGCTGTACAACGTTCTAATCCAGAAATGCAAAAACGTGCTGCAAATGCAATTCGTGGAATGGTAGAAAGTGAAGAGAATTTTATTGTTTCTATTCATGATCATGGTGCTGGTGGCCATTTAAATTGTTTATCAGAATTAGTAGAAGATACTGGTGGTAAAATCGATTTAGATAAACTACCTATTGGAGATCCTACTTTATCAGCAAAAGAAATTATTGGTAACGAATCTCAAGAAAGGATGGGATTAGTTATTGCTGAAAAACATATAGATACCTTACAAAAAATCGCAGAGCGCGAGCGTTCGCCAATATACACTGTTGGTGAAGTTACAGGTGATGATCGTTTTACTTTTGAATCTAAATCTACAGGAAAAAAACCTATGGATTTAGCTCTAGAAGATATGTTTGGTAGTTCTCCTAAAACGATATTAACAGATAACACTGTTGTAAGAAAATATAAAAATCCACGTTATAAAACGAAAAATTTACAAATCTATTTAAAACAAGTTTTACAATTAGAAGCTGTCGCTTGTAAAGATTGGTTAACTAATAAAGTGGATAGATGTGTTGGTGGTAAAGTAGCCAAACAACAATGTGTGGGTCCATTACAAATTCCGTTGAACAATGTTGGTGTTATGGCACTGGATTATAATGGAAAAGAAGGAGTTGCAACAGCTATTGGCCATTCTCCTATTTCAGGATTAATTGATCCTGCAGCAGGAAGTAGAAATGCAATTACTGAATCTTTAACCAATATTATTTGGGCACCTTTAAAAGATAATTTAGATTCAATTTCTTTATCTGCTAACTGGATGTGGCCTTGTAAAAATGAAGGTGAAGATGCTCGTTTATACAAAGCAGTAAAAGCTGTTTCAGAATTTTCTATTGATTTAGGAATTAATGTTCCTACCGGAAAAGATTCTTTATCAATGAAACAAAAATATGCTCATGATGAAGTAATTGCTCCAGGAACCGTTATTATTTCTGCTGCAGGAAACTGTAATGAAATCAGTAAAGTTGTGGAACCTATTTTAAAAATTGATGGAGGAAATATCTATTATATCAATATCTCTCAAGATGAATTTAAATTAGGAGGAAGTTCTTTCCACCAAGTTTTAAATACGATTGGAAATGAAGCTCCTGACGTAAAAAACACTGCGTTTGTAAAAAACACTTTTAATACAATTCAAGAATTAATTAAAGCTGATAAAATTACAGCAGGACATGATGTTGCTTCTGGTGGGTTCATTACAACTTTATTAGAAATGTGTTTTGCTGATGTAAATTTAGGAGCAAATTTCAATATTACTTCTTTAAATGAAGAAGATACTATTAAAGTTTTATTTGCTGAAAATTCAGGAATTGTTTTTCAAGCTGATGACTCTGTAGAAAGAATTTTATCAGAAAATAACATTGAATTTTTCAATATTGGTACTTCAAACAACTCTGGGAAAGTAAACATTATAAATAATGAAGATAATTTCTCTTTTGATGTTGCTGAAATGAGAGATGTGTGGTATAAAACTTCTTTCCTATTAGATCAAAAGCAAACTGCTAACAACTTAGCACAAGATCGTTTTGATAATTATAAAAAACAACCTTTGCAATATGTTTTTCCAAAGAACTTTAAAGGAAAATTACCAAAAATAAATTCAAAAACCACAAGACCAAAAGCTGCAATCATAAGAGAAAAAGGTTCAAATTCTGAACGAGAAATGGCAAACGCCATGTATTTAGCTGGTTTTGATGTAAAAGATGTACACATGACAGATTTAATTTCTGGTCGTGAAACGTTAGAAGACATCCAGTTTATTGGCGCCGTTGGTGGTTTTTCTAATTCAGATGTTTTAGGTTCTGCTAAAGGTTGGGCTGGAGCATTTTTGTACAATCCTAAAGCAAAAAAAGCATTAAAAAACTTCTTTAAAAGAGAAGATACATTGTCTATAGGTATTTGTAACGGAGCACAATTATGGATGGAATTAGACCTAATTAATCCAAAACATAAAGTGCATGGAAAACTAATTCATAATGATTCTCAGAAACACGAGAGTTCATTTACTTCTGTAAAAATTCAAGAAAATGATTCTGTGATGCTTTCTTCTTTAGCAGGCACCGAATTAGGCGTTTGGATTTCTCATGGAGAAGGAAAATTTAACTTACCGGAAGCTGAAGAGAATTACAATATTGTGGCAAAATACGGTTATGATGGCTATCCTAATAATCCCAATGGATCCGATTTTAACACGGCAATGCTATGCGATCAAACAGGTCGTCATTTGGTTACCATGCCACATATAGAACGTTCCACTTTCCAATGGAATTGGGCAAACTACCCAATGGGAAGAAAAGATGAAGTTTCTCCGTGGTTAGAGGCCTTTGTGAATGCTAAAGTATGGATAGAAAATAAAAAGTAGATCAACTTATTTTCATAAAAATAAGATTAAAAAATTATGATAGGTATAAATATGTTCAAAAAATGACAAAGCATTTTGTAAAACCTGCACTACTAAGCATATTGCCTAAATTTTAATTATTTACGATTTTTTACTAGTATTTATTTAATTTCATAGCTACATTTGAAAAGCTATGGATAATAAATTTTTTGAATCTAATGAAGTTCCTCATTTAATTGAGAAATACTTCTACCTTTCTTTTGAAAAGGAAGACATTCCTTTTAAATCTGTTATTTTACCTATTGGATTAACGCATTTATTATACATTCCAGATGGTAACCAAAAAATTGTTTTTAAGGGTAATGAAACACTTCTAACTGACCTTATGGTTACTGGTCAGTACTTTAGGTCATATGATTTTTCATCCGTTTCTATTACAGAGTCCATCGGAGCTAATTTTCACCCAACAGCACTTCATAAATTATTGAATATTGATGTATCTAAATTAAAGAGTAGGCACTTGCCTTTAGCACAAATTAATGAATCTTTTTATAATAAACTTTTGCCAATTTTCAAAAAATCTAAAGGACCTGAAGAATTGATTCAAAATTTAAATTCTTTTTTTTTAAACTCATTTCTTCATATTGATAAAAATACTAAACAAATTGATGATGCTATTAACCTAATTAGAGAAAAAGAGGGCCTATTGAATGTATTAGACATAATAAATGAAATTTCAACTTCACAAAAAACATTGGAAGTACAATTTAAAAAAATAGTAGGGTTAACTCCTGGCAGGTATATAAGATTATTTCGTTTTCAACAACTAATGAGAAAATACTATTCCGGAGATATTGAGCTAAAAGATCTAATTTATAAATATAACTATTACGACTCTTCGCATTTTGCAAAAGATTTTAAATTGTTCATGAAGCAAAATTTAAAATCATTTTTAAAAAAAGATTACTTATTATTAAAATCATACCTAAACCAGTAAATTTTTACGTTTTTTTACAATTCTTTTTGTTATTGCCGTATTATCTTTGTGAAACAATCTATCAATAGATTATTAATTTATTTTAGGGGATTAATTGATAAATTTATTGCTATGAAATTTAAAAAGACCAAATTTAACTATTTGGTCTTTTTACTTTTACAACACTAAAAAAATTATTTATGATTGATGAAAAGTCTTCGCAAAAAAACCCAGAAGTATTAAACTTCTGGGTTTTATCATCGTATTAAATTATATAAATATTATTTAATTGAATTAATAGCTGCTTGTGCAGAAACTAATCTCGCAATTGGTACTCTATATGGTGAGCAACTCACATAATCCATTCCTGAATTATAACAAAACTCGATAGAGCTGGGTTCTCCTCCGTGTTCTCCACAAATCCCTACTTTTAAATTAGATTTTACGCTTCTACCTCTTTCTGTTCCAATTATAACTAATTGCCCTACTCCTTCTTGATCCAATACCTCAAAAGGGTCAACTTTTAAAATCCCTTTTTCAATATAAGTAGGTAGAAATTTACCTGCGTCATCACGTGAATAACCAAATGTCATTTGTGTTAAATCATTGGTTCCAAAAGAGAAAAAATCTGCTTTTTCCGCAATTTTATCTGCCATTAATGCGGCTCTTGGAATTTCTATCATTGTTCCAACTAAATACTCCAATTTATTATCTCTTTCTTTAAAAATTTTATTTGCTGTACTTCTAATAATCTCTTCTTGAAACTCAAATTCCTTAACAGTTCCAACTAAAGGAACCATAATTTCTGGTTTAGAATGAATACCCCTTTCTTTTAGATTTAAAGCAGCTTCAATAATAGCTCTCGTTTGCATTTCTGTAATTTCTGGATAGGTATTTCCTAATCTACAACCCCTATGCCCAAGCATTGGATTAAATTCTTCCAATTCTGAAACTTTATTTTTTATTGATTGTAATGAAATATGCATTTCATCTGCTAATTCTTTTTGAGTAGCCAATTGATGAGGCACAAACTCATGTAACGGCGGGTCTAATAAACGAATTGTTACCGGTAAACCTTCCATAGCTTCAAAAATACCTTCAAAATCTGCTCGTTGCATTGGTAATAAATCTTTTAATGCCTTTTTTCTACCTTTAACAGTTTCCGCTAAAATCATTTCGCGCATTGCTTTTATTCTATCCACTTCAAAAAACATATGCTCAGTTCTTGTTAAACCAATACCTTGTGCTCCAAAACTACGCGCTATCTTCGCATCTTTCGGACTGTCTGCATTAGTTCTTACTTTCATTATTGCGTACTTATTCGAAAGTTCCATCACTTCTGCAAATTCACCACTTAATTCAGGTTCAATCGTGGCAACCTTACCTTCTATAATATTACCCGTAGAACCATTCAATGAAATCCAATCTCCCTCATGATATTCATGACCTCCAACTTTAAGTGTTCTAGTCTTATAATTTATTTTTAAAGCTCCCGCACCAGAAATACAACATTTCCCCATACCTCGGGCTACAACAGCCGCGTGAGATGTCATACCGCCTCGTGCCGTTAAAATACCTTTGGCAATATTCATTCCTTCTAAATCTTCGGGTGAAGTTTCAATTCTTACTAGAATACTATTTTTATATTTGTTAGCTTCATCAGCAAAAAACACAATTTTACCAGTCGCTGCTCCAGGAGAAGCGGGTAAACCTTGGGCAATAACATTTGCTTTTTTTAGGGCCTTCGGATCAAAAATAGGATGTAAAAGTTCATCTAGTTTAATAGCTTGTATTGAAGTTAAGGCGTCTTTTTCATCTATCATCCCTTCCTTCAATAAATCCATTGCTATTTTAACCATAGCAGCTCCGGTACGTTTTCCATTTCTAGTTTGCAATATCCAAAGTTTTCCATCTTGCATAGTAAACTCCATATCTTGCATATCACGATAGTGTTTTTCTAGTATGTCTTGATAAGAATTAAGTTCATTATAAATTGAAGGCATTAATTCTTCTAAAGAAGGATAATTTTGCACTCTATCTTCTTCCTCAATTTTTGCTAATTCCGCCCAACGTTCTGAACCTAATTTTGTGATTTGTTGAGGAGTTCTAACACCAGCAACAACATCTTCTCCTTGTGCATTTATTAAATACTCACCATTAAACACATTTTCTCCTGTACCAGCATCACGCGTAAAACAAACTCCTGTACCAGAATTGTCTCCCATATTTCCATAAACCATTGCTTGCACATTTACGGCTGTACCCCAATCTGCAGGATATCCATGCATATTTCTATAATATACGGCTCTATTACCATTCCAACTATTAAATACTGCTATGATTGCTCCCCAAAGTTGATCCCACGGATTTGTTGGGAAATCGTGACCAGTTCTTTTTTTAACCGCCTCTTTAAAATCAAATACCAAATCCTTTAAATCGTTAATTGTAAATTCAGTATCGAGTTCGATACCTCTTTTTTCTTTTAAATTTTCCATAATCTCCTCAAAAGGATCAATATCATCCTTTGAAGCAGGTTTCATTCCTAAAACCACACCACCATACATTTGAATAAAACGACGATAAGAATCCCAGGCAAATTGTTCATTATTTGTTTTCTTTGCTAAGCCTAAAACAACATCATCATTCATTCCAAGATTCAGGACAGTATCCATCATTCCTGGCATAGAAACTCTTGCTCCAGAGCGCACAGAAACTAAAAGAGGATTCTCTTTATTACCAAATTTTGTTCCCATTAGAGTTTCGATATTTTCGATAGAAGTTTCCATTTCCTCTCGAATCATCTCAACAACGGTTTCCTTTCCTAATAAATTATATTCTGTACAAACTTCAGTAGTGATGGTAAACCCTGGAGGGACAGGAATACCTATGGCACTCATCTCTGCTAAATTAGCTCCTTTACCACCTAATAAGTTTTTCATTGCACTGCTACCGTCAGCTTGTTTGTCGCCAAATTTATACACACGGGGTTTTACCTTTTGAAATACTTCCATAATATTATTTTTAATTAATTTTAAACTATGCTTCACCAAAAGCATGTCTAAAGGTAAATTTTAAACAAACAATTAAAGGTGATTAAAATCATGTTATAAGCATTTTACAAAATAATTAAAGAATATTGTTTAACAATAAATATCTTGCAAACATTTTTAATTTAAGCTGAAAATAAAATACAAAAAATCGATATAAATTTACTTTTTAGTAAAAAATAAGGAAGATTGTGTCACAACTTAAAAAATGAAATGTCATTCATATGTAAACCAATTAAAAACTTTTAAAATGAAAAGTAAAATTATCCTAATAGCATTCAGTTTATTTTTGATATCTACAATGGGCTTTGCTCAAAAAAATATTGAAGCTTCAGACATAATGCAAGAGATAAAAGCAGGTAACATAATTTCTTATCAAAATGTAACTATTGTGGGTGTGCTAGATCTTACATTTATGGATGAAGCTATTGAGAAACTTCCTAAAAAGAAAAAAACCAGCTGGTGGAATTATAGCGATTCAAATAATACAATTAAAAAGTTAATTGAAGTTAAAGTCTCTTTTACAAACTGTACTTTTAAAAATGATGTTTTGGCTTATATTCCTGATGAAGATTCTGGTTATATATTCACTGCTAACTTTGAAGATGAAGTTATATTTAAAAACTGTACTTTCGAAAGAAAAGCAATGTTTAAATACTCCCGTTTTAAACGAAATTCTGATTTTTCTGGTTCTTCTTTTATGAATGACAGCACATTTAAATACGCTCAATTTGATGAAAATATTAGTTTTAAGGATACAAACTTTAATAAAACTGCTACTTTTAAATATGCCAAATTCAACACGAATGTAAGCTTCTCTAATGCTGTATTTAAAGACTCTGCAACATTTAAGTATACTAATTTTTTTAATGGAGTTTCTTTTAAAAATACAAATTTTGAAGAAGACTTAAATATTAAATACATGAAAGTATCAGGAGAATTTAACATTACAAATATGAAAGTAGCTTATGAGATTGACTCTAAATACACTAAAATTAACGGAAAAAGTTTTAATAAATACCTATTAAATAGTAATAAACTATAGGTTTAAAAAGGTTAACTTTCCGTTGCTTTTTTTTTTGTTCCAACATTTTACTAACTTGTCAGAAATTAAGTTGTAAATATGTCTCATAAAATTTCTCGAATTTTTGATTTTGGTTACCATCAATTAGAAAATTTCCCACAAAAAAAATGTTTTAACTACAAAAAAGGAAATAGTTGGAAAAGTATTTCCACACAACAATTTATAACTGATGCAAATAAAGTAAGTAGTTCTTTATTGAAATTAGGTGTGCAACCAAATGATAAAATTGCAGTAATTACCTCAAATAACAATCCAAATTGGCATATTTTAGACATTGGTATTTTACAAATTGGTGCACAAAATGTGCCTTTATATGCAACTTTATCGGAAAAAGATTACGGTTATATTTTAAATCATTCCGATGCTAAATATTGTTTTGTTTCTGATGATGACTTGTATCAAAAAGTTAAATCTGTGGCGAATAAAACCCAATTGAAAAATATTTTTTCTCTTCAGGATTTACAAACATCGTATAGTTGGAATTCTTTTCTGGAAATTGGAGAAAAAGAAAATTACCAAGATAAAATTGAAGATTTAAAACAAAATGTAAAACCAGAAGATTTAGCAACAATTATTTACACCTCTGGTACGACTGGAACCCCGAAAGGAGTTATGCTGTCTCATAAAAATATTGTTTTTACCGTTTTTAAAACGGCAAAAGGAATAGATTTAACTCAAGGAAATAATAGAATTATTAGTTACCTACCTATTTGTCATATTTTTGAAAGAAGTGCTTCTTATTACAACCTATTCATGGGTTTTGAAATCTATTTTGCTGAAAGTATAGAAAAAATTGGAGACACTATAAGAGAAGTTAAACCTCATTATTTGGCCGTGGTCCCAAGATTATTAGAAAAAATTTTCGATAAAATAGTGGATAAAGGGAGTAAATTGTCTGGCATTAAAAAACAACTCTTCTTTTGGGCAGTATCTTTGGGAGAGCAATATGAACCTTATAATCAAAAAAGTGCTTTTTATCACTTTAAATTAAACATTGCAAGAAAATTAATATTTTCTAAATGGCAAGAAGCTTTAGGGGGTAATTTACAGTTTATGATTTCAGGAAGCGCTCCTCTTCAACATCGATTAATCAGAGTTTTTACAGCTGCCGGAATTAATATTTTTGAAGGTTATGGAATGACTGAATCTTCTCCAGGAGGAACTTTAAATGACCTACGAAATAATAGTTTAAAAATTGGCACTGTTGGTAAACCTTTAGACGGTATAGAAGTTAAAATTGCTGATGATGGAGAGATTTTAATGAAAGGGGATAATGTGATGTTGGGCTATTACAAAAATGAAGAAATGACCAATAAAACCATTATAGGCGGATATTTACATACAGGAGATATTGGTGAAATTGATAAGCAAGGATTTTTAACAATCACAGATAGAAAAAAAGAAATCTTTAAAACTTCAGGAGGAAAATATATTGCCCCTGCTGCCTTAGAAAGCGAACTAAAACAATCTCGTTTTATAGAACAAGTGATGGTCATTGGTGAAGGAGAAAAAATGCCAGCAGCATTAATTCAGCCTAATTTTAGTTTCATCGAAGAATGGGCAGAACGTCATGAATATAAAATTACAGATGTTACTACCGATGAACAAATTATTTCTAGAATTCAAAAAGAAATCGATTTTCATAATCAAAAATTTGGAAAATGGGAGCAAATTAAAAAGTTTGAAATTACTCCGGATGAATGGTCTATAGAAGCTGGACATTTAACACCAACAATGAAAATGAAAAGAAAAGTAATTAAAGAAAAATACAAAAATTTGCATCAAAAAATATATAATTCATAGAACTTAAAGTCTATTCATAAGTATTTGTAAAATCAATGTAAAAGTACTACTTTGCAATACTACAAAAACAGAACTTATGCCTACAGAAATTACTAGATTATTTGATTTTCCTTATTATCAATTAGAAACTTACAATCTTAAAAAAGCATTTTCCACAAAACACAATGAAAAATGGGAATCTATTTCTACACAAGATTATGTAAACCAATCTAATCAATTAAGTAGAGGGTTACTAAAGTTAGGCATACAACCAAACGATAAAATTGCAGTTATCTCGAGTACCAACAGAACTGAATGGAACATTTGTGATATTGGAATTTTACAAACTGGTGCACAAAATGTGCCCATTTACCCAACCATCTCTAAAGAAGATTATGAGTATGTTTTAAACCATTCTGAAGCAATTTATTGTTTTGTTTCAGATGTAACTATTCTGGAAAAACTAAATCAAATTAAAAGTAAAACAAAGTTGAAAGGTGTTTTTACTTTTGATGATGTAAAAGATGAGAAAAGCTGGAATGAAATTCTAGAATTAGGCGAAGACACTAGTAACCAGAATGAAGTTGAAAATAGAAAAGATGCTGTAAAACCAGAAGATTTAGCAACTTTAATATACACCTCTGGAACCACAGGAAGACCAAAGGGTGTAATGCTCTCTCATAATAACATTGTTCAAAATGTTTTATATTCTCAAAAAAGAGTTCCTTTAGATTATGGTAATACTAGATCCCTAAGTTTTTTACCTGTTTGTCATATTTTTGAGCGCATGATTTTGTATTTATATCAGTATTGTGGTGTAGAAATTTACTTTGCGGAATCAATAGAAAAACTTACCGAAAATGCCCAAGAGGTTAAACCAGAGGTAATGACTGCCGTTCCAAGATTATATGAAAAAATCTTCGATAAAATTATTTTAAAAGGTGAAGATTTAACAGGTTTAAAAAAGAGATTATTTTTCTGGGCAGTAAATCTTGGTTTAAAATATGAGCCTTATGGTGCAAATGGTTGGTGGTATGAAAAACAATTGGGTATAGCTCGTAAACTTATATTTTCTAAATGGCAAGCTGTTTTAGGAGGCGAATTAAAATTAATGGTTTCTGGAAGTGCTGCTTTACAACAAAGATTAACACGTGTTTTTGCTGCTGCGGGAATGCCAATTATGGAAGGTTATGGCTTAACAGAAACATCCCCAGTAATATCCGTAAATGACCAAAATAATGGTGGCTTTAGAGTAGGAACTGTCGGGAGAATTATCAAAGATATTGATGTTAAAATTGCCAAAACTGGTGAAATTTTAGTAAAAGGTCATAATGTAATGCAAGGGTATTACAAAGATGATGCAAAAACGGCTGAAGTTATCAAAGATGGGTATTTTCATACAGGTGATAAAGGAGAGTTTGACGTCGATGGATTTTTAAAAATTACTGGAAGAACTAAAGAAATGTTTAAAACTTCTGGAGGAAAATACGTTATACCTCCTTTACTAGAGGGTGAGTTAAAACAATCTTTATTTATAGAACAAGTGATGGTTGTGGGTGAAAATGAAAAAATGCCAGCAGCGATTATTCAACCAAATTTTGAATATTTAAGAGAATGGATCCAGCATAAACAAATTGAAATTGGTTCTACAAATATCGAAATAATAGCTTCAGAGATTGTAATAGAAAGGATTCAAGAAGAAGTAGACAAATGCAACAAAAACTTTGGGAAATGGGAACAAATAAAACGTTTTGAATTAACACCAGAGGAATGGTCTATTGATGGAGGACATTTAACACCAACCATGAAAATGAAACGTTCAATTATAAAAAATATTTATCAAGATTTATATGATAAAATTTATATATAATTTAAAACATAACTTATAATTTAACTCCCATTTATGGGAGTTTTTTTTTATAGATTTCTTATCAGAACTCTCTTAATGTAAAATTTTAAATAGTAATTCTTTTAAAATATCTTTATGAGATTGATGAGCCCCAACTCCTTTACTTTTAATATCTGCTTCTCTTAAAAAAGCAATAACTTGTGCAACTTTGCGCATTGGATAATTTCTAGAAGCTAAAAAATACTCATCTACGAAATAAGGATTTACACCCAATGTTTTTGCAACAGAACTTTTAGATTTATCTTGTAATCCATGAAACAATAAAAGTTGTGTAAAAAAACTATTTAACAAAGAAATTGTCATTACCAGTGGGTTATTCTTAGGGTTTTCAGCAAAATAATTAATAATTCTATTCGATTTAACAATATTCTTCTCTCCTACTGCTTTTCGCAATTCAAAATTATTAAAGTCTTTAGAAATACCAATATTATCTTCTATATGCTTATCATCAATAATAGTTTCTTTCGGTAAAATTAACATTAACTTGTCTAACTCATTAGAAATTTTACTTAAATCAGTTCCTAAAAACTCCACTAACATTTGTGCCGCTTTTAATTCAATTTGATATTTTTTTCCACTTAAAACTCTTCGAATCCAATCTGAAACTTGATTCTCGTATAACTTTTTACTTTCATAAATTAATCCTGATTTTGCAATTGCTTTGTGCAATTTTTTACGTTTATCAAGTTTTTTATATTTATAATTTAAAACTAAAACAGTTGTTGGTTGCGGGTTTTCTGCATACGAAACTAATTTTTCAATACTTCTGCTTAAATCCTGTGCTTCTTTAACAATTAAAACCTGTCTTTCCGCCATCATTGGGTAGCGTTTAGCGAAAGAAACAATATCTTCTATACTAGAATCTCTACCATACATAACCTGCTGATTAAAGCCTTTTTCTGCCTCATCTAAAATATTTTCTTCAATAAAATCAGAAATTTTATCAATGTAATAAGGTTCTTCACCCATTAAAAAATAGATAGGTTTTATATTTCCCTTCTTTATCTCTGAAACAATGTTTCTAATTTCGTTCATTTTCTTACTTTTGATTGATGCAAAAACTCAATCTACCAACTTATAATTTCAAACTCAAAAGTAGCGAAAATAAGATGCTTATTTTTGATAAATTAAGGAAAAAATATATAGTTTTAACTCCAGAAGAATGGGTTCGTCAACATTTTGTTTATTTTTTAATTGAAGAAAAGAAATATCCAGTTACCTTAATTGCTCTTGAAAAACAATTAACCATCAATAATTTAAAAAAGAGAAGTGATATTTTAATTTTTAATACAGATGGAAAACCTGAAATTATTGTTGAATGTAAAGCTCCTTCCATAAAAATAACTCAAAATACTTTTGATCAAATTGCTCGTTATAATTTAAAATTAAGAGCCAATTATTTGATTGTTACCAACGGTTTAGAACATTTTTACTGTAAAATGGATTTTAAAAATGAAACCTATATTTTCTTAAAAGATATTCCACATTATAAATAGTAAATCATCCTTTTTATTAAGACAACTTTAGCCGTAAACTAATTTATAAAATGTAAATTTGAGGCCTTGAGAATAGCAATTGTCATATTAAATTGGAATGGCCAAAAACTGTTAGAGCAGTTCTTGCCATCGGTGGTAAACTTTAGTTCGCAAGAAGCTGATATTTATTTAGCAGACAATGCCTCCACAGATTCTTCAATTAATTATGTTAGAGCGTTTTTTCCATCAATTAAAATTGTTGAAAATGCTATAAATGGTGGCTATGCAAAAGGTTATAATGATGCTTTAAAATCTATTGATGCAGATATTTATTGTCTTTTAAATTCAGATATAGAAGTTACAAAAAATTGGTTGAAACCAATTATTGAGGTTTTTAAAGTTGATGAAAAAGCAGCTATTATTCAACCAAAAATATTAGACTTTAAAGATAAAACTAAGTTTGAATATGCGGGGGCTGGTGGTGGTTTTATAGATTTATATGGCTATCCTTATTGCAGAGGACGAGTTTTTAATCATTTAGAAACAGATAAAGGTCAATTTAACGATGTAAAAGATATATTCTGGGCTTCTGGTGCTTGTTTATTTATACGCTCTCAAGTGTATCACACATTGAAAGGTTTTGATGAAGATTATTTTGCACATCAAGAAGAAATTGATTTATGTTGGAGAACTCAAAATATAGGCCACAAAATAAAATATGTTGGAAAATCTACTGTTTACCATGTTGGAGGTGCAACTTTACAAGGAGCTAATCCGCATAAAACATTCTTAAATTTTAGAAATAGTTTGTTAAATGTGGTGAAGAATGTACCCAAAAAATGGTTTTTATTTGTAATTTTTTCACGTTTACTTTTAGATGGCATTGCCGGAATAAAGTTTATAGTTGAATTAAGACCAATACACACTTGGGCCATTATTAAGGCACATTTTAGCTTTTATAAAAATTTTAATAGTTTTCTAATAAAGCGTAAAGAATTATTAAAAAAAGAAGATTATAATCTACATACAAGTATCGTTTGGCAATATTTTGTTTTAGGTAGAAGCAAATTTAAAGATCTGAAGTAATTGTTTTTTTTGTGAAAAATTTTTGTAAATCTATACTTCTAATGAATTCAATTAAGAATGAAATAATTTTTGACTTAATTATAGTTTTTATACTAATTCTTGGAATTATAAGATATCTAAACTTCCTTTCCCTTCCCTAATTACCTCCGGATAACCATCTGTTAAATCAATAATGGTAGATGCATAATTGTCTCCAAAGCCACCATCAATCACAACGTCCACTAAATGATTCCATTTTTCAAAAATTAATTCTGGATCTGTGGTATATTCTAAAACATCATCATCATCTCTAATAGAAGTCGAGACGATAGGATTGCCTAAGCTTTGTACTAAAGCTCTTGCGATGTTGTTATCAGGAATTCGAATTCCCACAGTTTTTCTTTTTTTAAATGCTTTTGGAAGGTTGTTACTTCCCGGCAATATAAAGGTATAGGGCCCTGGTAAAGCACGCTTTAAAAGTTTAAATGTTGGCGAATCTATTTGTTTTATATAATCAGACAAATGACTTAAGTCATTACAAACAAAAGAGAAATTAGCTTTTTCTAATTTAACCCGTTTAATAAGTGCTATTTTTTCTAAGGCCTTTGAGTTCGTAATATCACACCCTAATCCATAAACAGTATCTGTTGGATAAATAATTAATCCACCATTTTTTAAAATTTTAACAACCCTATCTATTTGATTCTGATTTGGGTTGTCATTATATAGTTTTATGAACTCTGCCATATCTTAAAAATACAAAAAAAACTCAACTTTAAAATACATTAAGTTGAGTTTTTTTACAGAAATTTTTGAATTACTAGGACTTATCTACCAATCTAAATCCTTCTCCGTGAATGTTTAAAATTTCAACATGCTCATCAACTTTTAAGTACTTTCTAAGCTTTGCGATATAAACATCCATACTTCTAGAAGTAAAGTAGTTATCATCTCTCCAAATTTTAGTTAATGCTAGTTCTCTTGGCATTAAATCATTTTTATGAATCGCTAACATCCGCAACAATTTACTTTCCTTTGGTGATAACTTTATTGGTTCTGCATCTTTACCAATAGACAAGTGACGTAATTTAGAATTGAAGAAAAATGAACCAATATTAAATTCAAATTCTTCTGATTCTTTAGATTTATCACTATCTTTTCTCTGTAAAATTGCTTTTATTTTATGTAATAAAACTTCAGAGTCAAAAGGTTTATTTAAATAATCATCAGCACCTACAGAATATCCTTTTAAGACATCTTCTTTTAATGTTTTAGCGGTTAAAAAAATAATTGGTACTTCTTTATTGGTTCCTCTAATATCTTGTGCTAAAGAAAAACCATCTTTCCTAGGCATCATTACATCTAAAATACATAAATCATAATCACTGTTTTTAAACATAATTAAACCTTCTATGCCATCTTTTGCGTGTGTAACATTATAATCGTTTAACGCCAAATAATCTTTTAAAACGGTTCCAAAATTTGGATCGTCTTCTACTAATAAAATCTTTTTACTTCCCATTTTGTATACTTTTTAAATTAAAGGTAATTTTACCGTGAATATGCTTCCTGCTCCCTTTTCACTCTCAACAAAAACTGTTCCATGATGTTTTTCTACAATTTCTTTTACGTACGCTAATCCTAAACCATGACCTTTTACATCATGTATATTTCCTTTTTGTTCTCTATAAAATTTATCGAAAACTAATTTGAGTGCTCCTTTACTCATACCGATTCCATTATCTTTAATTTTAAAGATAAAAAACTTGTTCGTACTTTCTGTATACACTTCAATTCTAGGGTTTTCTTTTGAATATTTAATAGCATTTTCTAACATGTTTACAATTACATTGGTTAAATGAAATTCATTACCTGAAATCTCTGAAATGATCGCTTCAAAATGGGTATCTATAGTTCCATTTCTATCATTAACTAACAAACTAACATGACTAATCGCATCCTCTATCGTGTCGTGGATATCAATCATTTCTTTACTGATATCTAATTGATTTTTTTCTAATCTAGAAATACGCAATACATTTTCTACTTGTGTATGCATCCTTTTATTTTCATCACGAATCATTTCTATATACCGTAAAACTTTTTCTTGATTATTCAAAATTTTAGGATTCCTAATAGAATCAATAGCTAAATTAATTGTAGCAATAGGCGTTTTAAATTCATGCGTCATATTATTTATAAAATCAGTTTTAATTTCTGATATTTTTTTCTGCTGAATTAGTTGGTATAATGAACTTGAAAAGGCAATAATAATTATCAAAATGAAAAATAACGACAACAATAAAATATTTGAAATGCCCCCTAGAATATGCTCATTCTTCTCCGGAAATGTTACATACAAGAAATATTCTGGTTCATTGGATGAGTTATAAAATAATGGATAAGGATAACTATCTTTTTTATTTATAGTGTAATATCCCGATTTTAACTTTGTTGCTAAACCATCTTTACTATAAACACCATATTTAAACTCCAAACTGATATCTCTTTTCTTTAATTCATCTTTTATCGTCTCATTTAACTCTCTATTGTTTAATCTCTTATGAATTGGATTAATTCTGTTATAATCTTTAAACCATTCTGCAAACTGACTTTCTTCAATATTGGTTAATCTTTTGGTAAAGGAGTATCTTTTTTCATCTACATTAGAAAATAAATTATCTGGACCTTTAATTAATCTGGATTGAAAAAAATCTTTTTTACCAGTTACTCTTTTAAAAATAAGAGAATCACTACCTAAAAAATCAGCTGGGATTTCAAAATTTTCCTCTAGAATTGTAGAGCCAAAAGAAATTTTTTGATTATTCGTAGTATCAATTTCTTGAAAAAATAAACTTTTTATTTGAGCATCATTTGCTAAAACTGCATTTTTAATAATCCCCTCAAACTTTTTATTGAAAAGATCCCTTTCTTTTTCATTAATTCTTTCCGAAACACTTCCCAATGATTTTTGAACATCATTCTTAAATTGTTCTTTCTTACTTTCTACTGCATTATTAATCCAATAGAGTTGAACAGCAATAATTCCTATCAAGGAAATGCTCATTAATAAAACAATAAGAACAAACATTTTTTTGCCCATAATATCAAAGTTAAGCTATTCAGAATTTTAAATTCACGTTTTTTACGTTGATTAGCAAATTTACTTCAATTTTAAGACCTTTTTAACAAAATCACTGAAGATATTTAAAAAGAACTACGTTTTTCTGTTAAAATATTATGAATTTTATTTACTTGAGTTTTAGTTTCATCAAGATTTTCGTTACAAATTATGTAGTTCGATTGTACTATTTTCTTTGAATCATTCCATTGATTCTTCATTCTACTTTCAACTGCTTCTTTTGTGGAAGAATCTCGTAAAATAACACGCTCAATTTTAGTATTTACATTGGCATAAACCGTAATGATATAATCGCAAAGTAGATTGCTTCCGTTTTCGAATAGAATGGCATTTTCGTAAATAATATATGTTTTATCAATATTTTTTTTTATAAAGTCTTGAAAGTGTTTTTTAACTTCTGGGTGAACAATTGCGTTTAAAATTGATAATTTTTCTTTATCATTAAATACAATTTCAGAAATATAATTTCTATTCAATTTTTGATTTACAAAAGAGGATTCTCCAAATTGTTTGATTAGTTTTTTTTTTATAATTTCTGAGGAGCTCATTAGTTTTTTCGCCTCAATATCAGCAATGTAAATTGCTACATCATTAAATTTTGAAAAGAGTTTTGCCACAGTGGTTTTCCCACTTCCTATACCACCTGTTAAACCAACTACCATGAGCTATTTTTGAATTAAGAAGTCTATTTTTTTCGGAATAATTTTAACACTTTTAATAAAAACTGGTTCTAAAATAACTTTAGGAATCAAATACCCTAAGTTATTCTTTTCAGAAATTAAGTAATCACATTCTACCTTAAAAGATGCTTCAGATATTTTTGAAAAATTTGATAACGCAACCACAAAAATAACTTCTACTTTTTCAGAAAGTGTTGTTAAATTAATATTTTTCGGAAGATTTTTAGTTGTAAAGGGTATTTGTAATTTACCCTCTGTAAACTTATCTACATTTCCCGAAATTGTAATTTTTTGTGCACTATACTTAAAATTATTATTTAATTTTAAAACTGATACTTCTTCTAAAAAATTAGATTTCACATCATTTAACTTTAACTCACTTAATTCTAAGTAGTCAATTTTTTTTACCTGAGCTTCTGGCCCAGAAATAACGATTGAATCTGGTGAAATTTTTATTTCATTTAAAAGATCATAACCTACATGATAATTAATCTCTAAATTTGGTTTTATAGCTACTCTTTTTGAAGTTAAGATTCCTAGATTTAAATAGATAGTATCTTGTAAAATCTCTTTCAATTCAACTCCAAAAAGTAATTGTTTTTGAATTTTAGTCACTTGACTCTTAGTTAAAAAATAAAATTTAGAAGGTCCTTTTCTTTTTAATTTAGAGGCTTCTAATTGTATCTTTTTATTTTTAAATTTAGATCTAAGTATTTTAAAGCCAGATGCTTTTACAGTAATATCTATATTATTAATTGGTGTTTCTTGCAGTAGTTTATTTTGAGGAATATTTTTATAATTTACTGCATAAGTAATAACTGTAGTGTACTCTTTAGAAAAAGTAATTAGAAACCAAATTAAAAAAGAAGCCACTAAAAAACTAATAAAGGTTTTTGGTATTTTTTTGAAATTTTTCACCTAATAATTCTGAATTTATCTGCAATCTAATGAAAAGTAATAAACAAAAAAAATGAGCTTTCACTAATTAAAGAAAAGCTCACTTAGTAAAATTTTAAATACTTTATTTTTTAACCGCTGGTGCTACATATTTTTGACTTAATTCCATTGAAATTGCAGAACGTTCAAATTTTATTTTCCCGGCTCCTGTTTCTATAGTAACCGTGTTATCCCCAGCATTTAATTCTACAATTTTTCCATGAATACCACTAGAAGTAACAATTTTTGTCCCTTTTTTTATTTCTGCCTGAAAAGATTTCTCTTTTTTCTGACGATTCATTTGTGGCCGTATCATAAAAAAATATAAAACGCCAATCATTGCTATAAAAGGTAACATAGAAGATAAACTTCCGGCATCGAATTGCAATACTATTATTGAAATCATACTTGTCTTTTTCCTTTTGGTGTAACCATTCCTTTAATTGTCAAAATCTCTCTTCCAGCTTCAGTGTTTGTGGTTAAAGTTACCGTTTTTTGTTGTCTATTTGGTTTCCCACTTGTATTGAACCTTACTTTTACATCACCCGTTTCTCCTGGCTTAATAGGTTCTTTGGGCCATAAAGGAACTGTACAACCACAAGATGCTTTTGCGTTTGTAATGACTAAATCTGTTTTACCAGAATTGGTTACTTTAAATACGGTTTCTACAAAGTCTCCTTCATTTACAGTACCAAAATCGTAAACCTCCTTATCAAAAGAAATAGAAGCTGTACCTTTTTTAATTTCTGTATCTCTAAAATTGGCTTTAGTCAAATTTTCTTTTTTAATTTTCCCTGTTGCTTTTGAATTACCATCGGCACAAGAGACAAATACGTTCGCAGAAATAATAAATGCAAACAAAATCGTTAATTTTTTCATGATGTTTAAATTTTGGGTAAAAATACTAAATTAATTCACTAAAACAATAATTTACAATAAGCCTCTGCCTATTTTAACAATTCTTTTATTATTAATAAATTCTTTAGACACTTTATCTAAAACTCCATTAATAAAATAACTACTTTTTTCTGTAGAGTAATCTTTAGAAATTTCTATATACTCATTAATAGTGACCCTTGTTGGTATTGATGGAAAATTAATAAACTCGGAAATTGCCATTTTAATCAAAATCATGTCTATATCCGCAATCCTATCAGTTTCCCAATTTGGAGTTTTCTCTGCAATATCTTGTTCGTAAGTTTTCTGTTTTAAAACCGTTTTCTTAAATAATGCTGAAACAAAATCTTCATCATTTTTATCTTTATACAAACTTCCCACTACAAAGATTGCAATTTCTTTATGTTTACTTAAAGATTTCACAACCCAAGTATTAACAAAAGGAATATCATCAACCCAAGAAATCATCTCACCTTCATAATACTCTGCTAATTTTTGATTAGGAGCAACAATTTCTTTAAAGAAATCAATAACAAAAGCTTTGTCTAACTTAAAAGAATCTTCAACTGTATCTAAATATTTTTTATATAAATCACTTTTTTGTAATTCTTCAAAAATAATTTTCACATACTCATCATTTAATTCCCAGTTTTTAAGATTATTCATCTCAATATAACTTTCAACACTTATGCTTTCTGCAATTGCATTAATAACTTTATTATCTATAAATTTAGTATTGGGTTTTAAATCTTCTTTTGTAGCAAGAATTTTATTTTTGGCTAGCGCCATTTTTTTTGCAGCTAATTTTTGAACTTCAGCCAAAAGTTGAAGGTTTAAAACGTACAAATCAAACATTTTTAAAATACTATGTTTTAAAAATTTTTCTTCTCTAATGATATCGTCATTATGAGATTGCTGCATAGCATATACAGATTGCATTACTTTAACTCGAATATGTCTTCTGTTAATCATGGTAAAGAACTTAAATAAATTGGGTTTTTTTTCCACTGCAAAAGTAGTCTTAATTTAGTTTTTCATCACGCATTTTTTAATTCTTTTTTTTAGAAAATTTATCTTTATGAAACTCGTATATTCGTGCTTTATTTCTTAATTCAAATTTTCTTTGAGAGCACTACAATATTTAAACAAATATTTTTCTAAATACAAATGGCGCATTTTAATAGGATTGCTAATTACAATCTTATCTAAACTTTTGTCTTTAAAAATACCGCAAATAATTAGAGACTCTTTAAATGTAGTAGAAGATTATCATAATAATGTTGTTACCGATATTGCTGTTGTTAAAGATCAACTACTAATAAATGTGCTCATTATTATTGGAATTGCATTATTAGGTGGAGTTTTAACTTTTATAATGAGGCAAACCATCATTGTTACTTCTAGATTGATTGAGTTCGATTTAAAGAACGAAATCTATCAACAATATCAAAAATTATCACTGAACTTTTATAAAAAAAATAGAACTGGTGATTTAATGAACAGAATTAGTGAAGATGTTTCTAAAGTTAGAATGTATGTAGGTCCTGCAGTGATGTATAGCATGAATATGATTGTACTCTTTGCTGTTGGTTTTTCACAAATGGTTCAGGTTGATTTGAAACTAACCTTGTATACGCTAATTCCTTTTCCTGTTTTATCAATATCCATTTTTATTTTAAGTAAAATTATTCATAAAAGAAGTACTGTGGTTCAAGAGTATTTATCAAAATTAACCACTTTTAATCAAGAGTTTTTCTCTGGAATAAATGTTGTGAAATCATACGGAATTGAAGCTTCTATTATTAAAGATTTTGATGTAATTTCCGACGCTAGCAAAGACAAAAACATTCATTTACACAAGGCTAATGCACTCTTTTTCCCTTTAATGCTTTTATTAATCGGAATTAGTAATTTGTTGGTTATTTATATTGGAGGAAATCAATATATCAATGGTGAAATCCAGATAGGTGTAGTGGTTGAATTTATGCTGTATGTAAACATATTAACCTGGCCAGTTGCAGTAGTTGGTTGGGTAACGTCTATGGTTCAACAAGCAGAAGCATCACAAGCAAGAATAAATGAATTTTTAAAACAAGTTCCTGAAATTCAAAATAACAACTCTGCATCTACAGAAATTAAAGGTAAAGTAACTTTTAAAAATGTTACTTTTAAGTATGATGATACAAATATTACGGCTTTAAAAAATATTAATTTTACTGTAAATTCGGGTGACACTTTAGCTATTTTAGGCAAAACAGGTTCGGGAAAATCAACTATTATTGAGCTAATTTCTAGACTGTATGATACCACCGAAGGACTTATTTTATTGGATAACAAACCTATTAAAGAGGCTAACTTAAATGATGTTAGAAGCCAGATTGGCTTTGTGCCTCAAGACCCCTTTTTATTTTCTGATACAATTGGTAATAATATTAAATTTGGAAAGGAAGATGCCACTGATGCAGAAATTATTGAAGCTGCAAAAAATGCTGTTGTTCATGATAATATTATTGAATTTACGAATGGTTATAACACCATTCTTGGTGAACGTGGAGTAACATTATCTGGAGGTCAAAAACAACGAGTTTCTATTGCTCGAGCGATTATTAAAAACCCTAAAATTTTAATTTTTGATGATTGTTTATCAGCAGTAGACACAGAAACTGAAGAAAAAATACTATCAAACTTAGAAAATATTTCTAAAAATAAAACTACGTTTATAATCAGCCACAGAGTTTCATCTGCAAAAAATGCGGATAAAATTATTATTTTAGATGCCGGAGAAATTACACAACAAGGAACTCACAATCAATTAATAACACAGGAAGGATATTACAAAGAGTTGTATGAACAGCAACTTTTAGAAAAAGAATTTTAATCTTTAACATGGCTACGTAAAATATTTTGTTAGATTTGTTAAGTATTACAACTAATTTATAACTACTATTAAAAAGAATTATGGCAGAGAGAGTTGAACAAGAAGAAATTTTTTCACAAGTATTAAGAGCTGGAAGAAGAACCTATTTTTTTGACGTTAGAGCAACAAAAGCAGATGATTATTACTTGACAGTAACGGAAAGCAAAAAATTTACACATGATGATGGTACTTTCCATTATCAAAAACATAAAATTTATTTATACAAAGAAGATTTTACAGATTTTCATGAAATGTTAAGTAAAGCTACCAATTACATTATTAACGAAAAAGGAAATGAAGTAATTAGCGAGCGTCATCAAAAAGATTATAAGAAAGAAGAAACCTCTACAGAAGAAACAACTTCAACAGACAGTTTTACGGATGTTTCTTTTGATGATATCTAAAGATCTTAGAACATTATATTTGAATTTTTAGTAAAAATATCTTCATTTAAATAAACTATTTCAATTCAAATTCAATTTACATTGAAAAAATCGTGAGCTAAGGTGTTTACGATTTTTTCTATAAAACACGTTTCATTACTTTACTCTTTGACACGGTTTCTTCCCATTCATTTTTTGGAATACTATCTTTTGTAATACCTCCACCAACAAAAAGTGAAACATTATCATCAAGAATATTCATACATCTTAAATTCACAAACAAAGAAGAATTTTCAGTTTCAATTTTATTCTTTTGTAAATTTAATTCACCCAAAAAACCAGTATAAAAACTTCTACTGTAAAACTCATTTGCTAAAATGAACTTTTTAGCATTTCCCCTTGGTAAACCGCAAACTGCAGGCGTTGGATGCAAAGCTCTAATCAACGTTTTCAATGTTGAGTTCTCATTTAGTTCTCCTGTAACTTTAGTTCTTAAATGTAATAGGCTACCGGCTTTTATCGTTTCTTTTTTATCAATTTTTAAGTTTGATGAAATTCCTGTTAATTGACTTTCAATAAAATCGGTAACCAATTGTTGCTCTTCTAATTCTTTACTTTTCCAAACGATATTTTTAGTATTTTCATAAACTTGAGTCCCTGCCAAAGACATGGTTTTAAAAGTGTTATTCTCAATATTTAATAGCGTTTCTGGAGTTGCACCAAGCCATAAACCTATTTTAGGATGAAACCAAACGTATACAAATGCATTCTGATACGTTTGCAGTAATTTTTGATAGGTTTTAATAAGATTGAAATCACTTATTTCTAAGTCTTCTTTTCTAGAAATAACTACTTTTTTTAAACCATTATTACTGATTTCTTCAATCGTTTTATCAACTAATTTTATATGTTGTTCTTGAGAGCTATCATTATTACAAAAATCCTTCTCTTTAAATTTAATTGCATCAAAAGAGAGATCTTCCGAAATAAATTCGGAGTTATTTATTGGAAATAAAATTGCTTTTTGTTGATTATCAAAAGGCGCAAATACAAATCCTTTTTCAGAAAAATCATCTACAAAAAACAAGGAGTCATTATCCATAAAAAACCCAGAGATAACCGCTTCATTAAATTTTCTATAAGCTACAAAAGGGGTTTTCTTATGATAGGAATTCGTTATTTTTTCAAAAATATTCAAGCTACTTTTTATCTAAAACAATGTTAGTTAATTTACAAATAGAAATTAGATTGTCATCCTCATCAACAATTTTAATTTCCCATAAATGTGTAGTTCTCCCTTTATGTATTGGTCTTGCAACACCAAAAACAACTCCCTGCTTTTTACTTTTTAAGTGATTAATACTTAACTCAATTCCTTTAACAATTTTTGTTTTTGTGTCAATAAAAAGAGCAGAAGCACAACTACCTACTGTTTCGGCTAAAGCAGCCGTTGCACCTCCATGCAAAATTCCATAAGGTTGATGAACCCTAAAATTTACAGGCATTTTTGCTGTAACATAATCATTACCAACATCTACAAACTCAATTTCTAAAGTTTGCATCAACGTATTTTTGTTGAGATTGTTTAAAGTTTCTAAAGTTTTTATTTTATCCATCAACATGAAATTTAAATAGTAAAAATACATATAATTTATTGTACTTTTACGCCAATATTTTGATCAATTTTTATGTATAAAATTCGCGTTATATTAGATACCAAAGAAGATGTAATTAGAACTCTTTTAGTTGATGACGGTATTAATCTAAAAGATTTACATACCATCATCACAAAAGCTTTTGGTTTTAAAGGTCAAGAAATGGCTTCTTTTTACAAAACTGATAATGAATGGAGTCAAGGAGAAGAAATTCCTTTATTTAACATGGCAGAAGCAGGTGAAGAAATTTCAATGCAAACCTGCATTTTAGAGGAAACTTTACCTGAAGTAAATAGTAAACTAATTTATGTTTATGATTTTTTAAATATGTGGACTTTTTATGTAGATATTATAGAGATTTCATTAGACAAAAGAGAAGATTTGCCCCAAACCATTTTATCCATAGGCGAAATCCCTGAAGATGCACCAGAAAAAGAATTTGTTGCAGAAAAATTAAATAATGAATTTGGTGATGAAGAAGATATTGATGATGAATTTGGTCTTTTTGATGATTTCGATTATAATGAATATTAATAAAATTGTTGAAACAGAAATTACTTAATTGTTTAACGCTCTTTTACTCAACTTTTTTTTCTTTCAATTTAACAATTAAAGCTGAGCACAATTCAACTTTTTTATGTAACAAAATTGTAGCTTAGTCGTCTTACTTCTTATAACTGACTAAAACAATTTCATTGGAAACTATATTATCACTTAAAAACCTCGATAAAAAATTTGGACAAGTTCATGCTGTAAACAATCTTTCTTTTGATATACAAAAAGGAAATGTTTATGGAATTCTAGGTCCAAATGGAAGTGGAAAATCTACCACCTTAGGTATTATTTTAAATGTTGTAAACAGAACTTCTGGCGAATTTTCTTGGTTTGACGGAAAATTATCTACCCATGAAGCATTAAAAAAAGTTGGAGCCATTATTGAGCGCCCAAACTTTTATCCGTACATGACAGCTGCTCAAAATCTGAGATTAATTTGTAAAATTAAAGGAATATCAGCAAATAAAATTGATGAAAAATTAAAAGTTGTAAACCTTTTTGAGAGAAGAGATAGTAAGTTTAGAACATTCTCTTTAGGAATGAAACAACGTTTGGCAATTGCTTCTGCATTGTTAAATGACCCAGAAATTTTAATTTTAGATGAGCCTACAAATGGTTTAGATCCGCAAGGGATTCATGAAATTCGTCAAATTATAACAGAAATTGCAAGCAGCGGAACAACTATTTTATTAGCATCGCACCTTTTAGATGAAGTTGAAAAAGTGTGTTCTCATGTTGTTGTGATTAGAAATGGTATAAAACTTTATAGTGGCAGCGTTGATGAAATGACTGCTTCTAATGGTTTATTTGAGCTAAAGGTTGATGAAAATGAATATGAGCTCATAAAATTATTAGAAAATCATAATGCTATTGGGAAAGTTACTAAAGAGCATGAAACCTTAATTGCCACTTTAAAAAGTGACATTTCATCTACAGAAATTAATAAATACTTGTTCGATAAAGGATTTGTGCTGTCTCATTTGGTAAAACGTAAACCAAGTTTAGAGCAACAATTTTTAGATTTAACCAACAACAACTAATCAACTAAAAGATAAAGTCATGTTTAGACTACTTACGATAGAATTTTATAAATTAAAACACAATACTGCCAGTAAAGTATTATCCATTATCTATTTTACATTACTAACCTCTATTGCATTAATTGCGGCAATAAAGTTTGATATTGGCCCAATAAAGTTTCATTTAGCAGAAATGGGTATTTTTAATTTTCCATATATCTGGCACTTTAACACCTATGTAGCTGCTATTTTAAAATTCTTTTTATTACTAGTCATTGTTTCTATGATGGCAAATGAGTATAGTTTTAAAACATTAAAACAGAATTTAATAGATGGTTTAAGTAAAAAAGAATTTATTTTATCCAAATTCTATGCTGTAATTGCTTTTGCTTTAATATCCACTATTTTTGTATTTGTAGTTTCACTAATCTTAGGATTATCTTATTCTGATTATAATGAACTATCAATTATTACATCAGGTTTAGAATATCTATTGGCCTTTTTTATTAAACTTGTTGGTTTTTTCTCTTTTGGATTATTTCTAGGAATACTTGTAAAGAGATCTGCTTTTGCTGTTGGTGCAATGTTAGTTTGGTTAATTGGAGAAAATATGCTAAAAGGATATTTATACTGGCAATTTAAAGGAACTGAACAAACTGGAGATAAGGTTGATTCTATTATGCAATTTCTACCTCTTGAAGCAATGTCTAATTTAATAAAAGAACCTTTTTCTAACTTAAATGCTGTTAGATCTGCAGCAAATACAATGGGTGAAACTTTTACAAAAAGTTATGCTGTAGAGTTTTCTAACATAGCAATAGTTGCTGTTTGGACTTTTATATTTATTTACTTGTCTTATGCATTGTTAAAAAAGAGGGATTTATAATACTTTTTAAATATATTTGACTCTAAGTAATGAAACAACGTCAAATGAAGAATTTTTTACCGCTATTCCTAATTTTTTTTACATTAAATACATTTTCTCAAAAAGAAGCTAACTTTTGGTATTTTGGAGAAAATGCAGGTCTAGATTTTAGTACAAATCCTCCAACAGCCCTTACTGATGGGAAAATTAATACGCTTGAAGGCTGCTCTACATTTTCTGATAAAGAAGGTAATTTATTATTTTATTCTGATGGAATAACAGTCTACGATAAAAACCACGAGGTAATGAAATATACCGACGGTTCTTTAGCCAATGATTTAAAGGGAGACCCTTCTAGTACACAGTCTGGTATGATCATCCCAAAACCAGAATCAACATCAATTTATTATTTATTTACAGTAGACGACGGTCCAAGTAATGTAGGAAATATTACCGAAGATGGAAAAGGTTTAAATGTCTATACCATAGATCTATCTAATGGTATAGGAGAAATAACAGAAGGACCTACAGATTTATCTGACGGAAAATTTAATGATTGGGAAGAAAAAGTTGCTGCCGTAAAAGGACAGGATTGCAGCACTTATTGGGTAGTATCCGTTGTTAATAATCAATTTTATTCTTACTTCATTGATGCAAGTGGATTACAAACAACCCCAGTAATATCTTCCGTTACTACCTCATCCCAAAGAAGGGGTTATTTAAAGTTATCACCAGATGGCACTAAATTAGCCATCGCCAATCAATCTGACGATGGGCAAAACTCTGCTATTTTATATGATTTCAATAACCAAACCGGAGAAGTAACTAATAATGAAACTTTTGTCATTAATGGAATCAATGATGGTGAAGCCTATGGCATAGAATTTTCTATAGATTCTAAAAAACTATATATTTCTACAGTATCTAGTTTTAGAGGAACTTTATTTAGACCAGCTGTAACATACAAACTTTTTCAATTTGATTTAACTGAAACAAACATTCCTAATTCTAAAGCAATAATTCATCAACAAATTGGCGGTAGTGCTGAATATCCAGAGGGTGGCTTTAGAGGGGCATTACAACTCGGCCCTGATGGAAAAATTTATGCCACCATCCCTGAAGCTTACTTCAATGGTTTTGCTCCTTTTCTCGATGTCATAGAAAACCCTACAGCCAATGCTGCTGATATTATATTTAAAAAAAATGCAATAGACCTAAAAGGTAAATTTTCTACCCAAGGTCTACCTCCATTTATATCTTCTTTATTATTACCCATTGAAATAAAAGATGAGGATACAAATAATGTCATAAATAATCAAGATTTACAATTTTGTGAAGGGCAGAATAAAACCATAGTTCCAGCTGATGTTACAGGACAAAATATAAAATATACTTGGACTTTTGATAATGGAACTAGTACTATAGAAATCCCTTCTTCTGGACCAGATTACAAATTAATACTGTCTAATATTACTGAAAATGATAAAGGAGTTTATGCCTTAAAAATAACTTTAGAAGACGATTGTGGAAACAATACTGAATACAATGGGACTTTTACCGTAGATGTTTTTGAAGCAGCAACTGCAACAAAACCAAATGATATTATTTTTTGTGACACAGATAGAGATGGGTTTAATTCTTTTGATTTACAAGATGATAGTGCCGGTGAATTAAAAGATAAAATCTTAACAGGATTAGACAGCTCTAAATTTGATGTTTTATATTTTTCAGACAGTGATGATGCAAATTCTGGAGATAATGCTTTACCAAATCCATACACAAACACAACGGCATTTAGTTCACAAATAATTTATGCCAGAGTGCAAAACAAAAATGCACCTAAAGCTTGTTTTGCTATTACAGAATTTACGTTAGCCATTACCGATTTACCTGTTGCTATTCAACCAGAACCTTATAGAATCTGTGATAACTTAGAAAGTGGTCTTGATACAGATGGAATCATAAATACATTTATTTTAAACACTAAAGATTCAGAAATTCTTGGAACTTTAGATGGAATTCAATATCCTGTTAGTTATCATTCAACTCAAAATGGTGCAGAAACAAATGATATTGCTACTATAATCGATAAAAATAATTTTTATTCTGTAACCGACTCTCAACAAATTTTTATTCGAGTTGAAAACAAAGATAATACAGCTTGTTACGATGCCAACAAAACTTTAGATTTAATTGTAGATCCTTTGCCGGTTTTAAAAAACAACCCTGAATTAGAGCAATGTATAAGTGCTAATGACAATAATCCAACAGTGAATTTAACCAACGCTGAAATAAATATTTCTGAAACGACAAATGCTACTTTTGAATATTTTGAAGATGCTACTGCAACTTCTCAAATTACAAATACAACTTCATACCCCGTTCAAGTAAATACTTTACAATCTGTTTTTGTCAGAGTTACGTCACAATTTGGTTGTCCTAGAAATCTCGTAGAGTTAAAAATAAATGTGGGGAAAACTCCAGATAATCCTTACAATGAAATTCAACCTTCTGTCTGCGACGATTTTTTAGATGCTGATGGAAATGATTCTGCTGCTAATTCTGATACAGACAAAATAACGAACTTTTATTTGGATAGAAATGCCATTATTACTGGAATTGATCCTCCCATAAACACAGAAGTTTTTTTCTATGAAAATGCTGATGATAGAAATAACACTTTAAATGAAATCGATATCACTAATTACAGAAATGATATCACTAAAATTGACATCACTACTATTGCTAGCGGTATTCAGTTTCCTATTTATTATAAAATATTAAGTACCATAAACAATAATTGTGAAGGTTTAGGCGAATTTTATTTACAAATAAATACAACTCCAATTGCAAGTAATAGCACTCTTTCCCCAATCTTAGAATGTGACACTGGTGAAATTGATGGAAATTATACAAATGGAAGCAACCGAAATATTGATTTAAATCAAAAAATTGACGAACTTTTTCTTGGAACTGGTCAAAATAAAAATGACTTTGAGGTAACTTTTTATAAAACTGCACTTGCTGCTTTTTCTGGAGATACAAATAGTATTGATTACATAGATACTCCTGCCCAATTTACAAATGATGTTCCTACTGGGTTCTCTGAGAGTGATATTGTGACTCAAACAATTTTTATAAACATGCAAAATATAGTATCAGGCTGTGCAAATCCTCATACTAGTTTTGACATCATTATCAATCCTTTACCAATAATCACTAATCCAATTCCTGTTTTAGCCGTCTGTGATCTTGGAATAAAAGATGGTGATGTTAGAAATGGTCTAGCCCAAAATATTAATATCTCAATCAGAGATATCGATATTTTAGGAACTAAAAATCCTAATGATTTTACAATCACCTATCATAAAAACCAGACTGATTTAGAAGATTTATCGTCAACAGGAATAGACAAAAATAGCTATGATTCTGACCCTACAAGAGTAACAATTAATGCAACTTCAAAAATTAGTGAGGAAAGTTTATTAATCAGAATTGTAAACAATAATACTGGCTGTATTTTTGATCAATCAACACTTACTGTCGTTGTAAACCCAGAGCCAATCAGTGAAATTATTTCTAACCTTTCTGAATGTGATAATAATGAGGATGGTGACGATGCAAATGGAATTATTCAAACTATTGATTTAGATGGGAAAATTACAGAAATATTAGGAACTTCTCAAGATCCGGATGATTTTATCGTTACTTTCCATGCCAACCCTGCAGACGCTTCAACTGGCAATAGCGCTATAGATTCTCCTTACACGAACTTAAATGCAACAGAAACGATTTTTGTACGTATCCAAAATAAAGCAACCTTGTGCATAAATGATGATGCATCTTTTGATGTTATTATTAATCCTTTACCAGATTTCACCGTAACAACTCCACAAATTTTATGCTTAAATAATTTACCTTTAAATATTGCAGTAGAAAATGCAATGAATGTCTATTCATATGTTTGGAAAAATATAGATGGAGATACCATAAGCACAGCTGATAATGTTAATGTTACAGTTGGCGGAACTTATACAGTAACAGCAACCTCGACCAATGGAACATTGTGCACAAGAGAGGAAAGTATTACAATAAGCGAATCTAGTATCGCAACCTTAGAAATGAATTTTGTTACTATTGTTGATGAATCTAATAATATTGGTAGTCAAAATAATTTATCAATCTCTATTGACACCATCAATAACAATTTAGGTCCGGGAGATTATCAGTTTGCAATTCTAAATACTGATGACAATATGAGAACTCCTTTTGCTGGATATCAAGAGGAACCGATTTTCCAAAAATTAGAAGGGGGTATTTATGAAATTATTGTCAATGACAAAAACGGTTGTTCTCCAGACACAAAGTTATTAGTTTCCGTAATTCAATTTCCTAAATTCTTTACACCAAACTCTGATGGAGAGAATGATTATTGGGTGGTTAAAGGGGCTAACAAAACTTTTTATCCTAATAGTAGTATTAATATTTTTAATAGGTATGGAAAACTAGTAGCACAATTACAAATTGATGACCAAGGTTGGGACGGCACATATAATGGAAAAACACTTTCTTCTGATGATTATTGGTTTAGCGTTACCTTAATCCCTGCAGATAAAACAAAACCAACGATCAACAAAAAAGGGAATTTTTCATTGATTAGAAAATAAATATTGCTTTTTAAATCTTAAATAAATACGGATACTTTTTTACAAAGTATCCGTATTTTTACAGTATGGAATTTAAATTGATATCAGAATTTTCTCCAACAGGAGATCAACCCCAAGCGATTAAAGAACTTGCACAAAATATACTTGGAGGTGAAAAATTTCAAACCTTATTAGGAGTAACTGGTTCAGGTAAAACTTTTACCGTGGCTAATGTTGTAAAGGAAGTCAAAAAACCAACGTTAGTTTTAGCTCATAATAAAACATTAGCAGCTCAATTATATTCGGAGTTTAAACAATTTTTTCCTGAAAATGCTGTAGAATATTTTGTTTCTTATTACGACTATTATCAGCCAGAGGCATACATTCCTGTAACAGGAACCTATATTGAAAAAGATTTATCTATTAATGAGGATATAGAGCGTTTGCGTTTAAGCACCACCTCTTCCCTACTTTCTGGTAGACGAGATGTTTTAGTTGTGGCGTCAGTTTCTTGTTTATACGGAATTGGAAATCCTACAGAATTTAAGAAAAACGTAATTCCTGTTGAAGTTGGTCAGCAAATAGCACGTACAAAGTTTTTACACCAACTTGTTCAAAGTTTATATTCTAGAACAGAAGTAGACATTAAAAGTGGAACTTTTAAAGTTAAAGGTGATGTGGTAACTATATACCCTTCTTATGGTGATAATGGATATAGGATACACTTTTTTGGAGATGAAATTGAAGAAATAGAATCTTTTGATTTAGAGAGCAACGCAATAATTGAAAGCTTTCAAGAACTCACTATTTATCCTGCAAACCTGTTTGTAACTTCTCCTGATGTTTTACAAAATGCCATTCATCAAATCCAAGAAGATATGATGAAACAAGTTGATTATTTTAAAGAAATAGGCAAACATTTAGAAGCAAAACGTCTAAAAGAACGCACAGAATTTGATCTTGAAATGATTCGTGAACTTGGATATTGTTCAGGAATTGAAAACTACTCACGTTATTTAGATGGTCGTGAACCTGGAACAAGACCTTTCTGTTTGTTAGACTATTTTCCTGATGATTACTTAATGGTAATTGATGAAAGCCATGTAACTATTCCACAAACTCATGCCATGTATGGAGGCGATAGAAGTAGAAAAGAAAACTTGGTAGAATATGGATTTAGATTACCTGCAGCTATGGACAATCGTCCTTTGAAATTTGATGAATTTGAAGCAATACAAAATCAAACCATTTTTGTAAGCGCAACTCCTGCAGATTACGAACTGCAGAAAACAGAGGGCGTATTTGTAGAACAAATAATTAGACCAACGGGTTTATTAGATCCAATTATAGAAATTCGCCCAAGTTTGAATCAGATTGATGATTTAATTGAAGAAATTCAGATTCGTGTTGAGAAAGACGAACGGACTTTAGTTACAACCTTAACTAAAAGAATGGCAGAAGAACTAACAAAATATCTTGCTAGAGTTGATATTCGATGTAGATACATTCATTCTGATGTAGATACTTTAGAGCGTGTGGAAATCATGCAAGATTTACGTAAAGGTTTATTTGATGTTTTAATTGGCGTAAATCTTTTAAGAGAAGGTTTAGACTTACCAGAAGTATCTTTGGTTGCTATTTTAGATGCTGATAAAGAAGGTTTTCTAAGAAGTCATAGATCTATAACACAAACAGTGGGTAGAGCAGCGAGAAACATCAATGGTTTAGCAATTTTATATGCTGATAAAATGACCAATAGCATGCAAAAAACTATCGATGAAACAGACAGGAGAAGAGAAAAGCAAATAGCATATAATTCTAAACACAACATCACTCCTACTCAGATTAACAAAAAAATTGATGACACCTTATCTAAATCTGCAGTTTCTAGTTATCATTATGATAATGCAAAACAAGTTGCTGCTGAACAAGATTTACAGTACTTACCAAAAGAAGAAATAGAGAAACGTATTAGACAGAAACGCAAGCATATGGAAGCTGCAGCGAAAGAATTAGACTTTATTGTGGCTGCAAAATTGCGTGATGAAATTGCTGTTTTGAGAGAGCAATTATAACTATTTTTTTTATTTCTAAAAGATCAAAAATATTGCTTCATTAGATCTATTGAACTTATTTCAGTAACGACTGATAAAAGTCATTGAAATACTGCTATATAAGAGATAACTTTCTCCTGTGCCCAAAAAAGGAATTCGAAATTATTCAAAGTACCTATAAATTAAACATGTATAAACTCAATATTGAAGTAGAGAAAAATCAGCATGCACAAGAATATAGCAGTATTGAGCAAGTTTTAAGAAAAAAAAGAGGAATTTATAATGTTTCTATTTCAGCTTTAGGAGTGATACAATTGGAATGGAATGCTCAACAAACAAGTCAATCTGACATTATTAAATCAGTTAAAAAACTAGGTTTAAATATTGTCAGTGTCAAAACTGATAATGAGCAACCGAACAAAAAAGATAGTGCAAACACTTATCTCCATATTCTAGGAGAAAATACGGAACTTTATTTCTCAATTATAAGCGGAATCTGCTGGGTTCTAGGGGCTATTTTTTCTTTTACCTCTATCTCTAATAATATGGCTACCACCCTTTTTATTATTGGAGCTGTCTTCGGAGGTTTTTTTACCTTTATTACTGCGGGTAAAGGTTTACTTAGAAGAAAGTTTCAAATAGATTTTCTAATGGTTTTCGCGGCAATAGGGGCTTCCGTTTTAGGTAAGTGGGGTGAAAGTGCTTTATTACTTTTTTTATTTAGTTTGGGCCATGCCTTGGAGCATTATGCCATGAAACGAGCGAGAAAATCTATTGCAGCACTTTCTGATTTAGTTCCTAATGTCGCTTTAGTCAAATACAATGGTAGATTGATTGAAGTGCCTGTCGAGCATCTGAATATAGGCGATGTTATTGTTGTCAAACCTAATTCTAAAATCGGAGCGGACGGTGTTGTTGCAGAAGGATCAAGCCCCGTCAATCAGGCATCTATAACAGGTGAAAGTATGCCAGTCGATAAATACTCTTGTCTCAATTGGAAAAATGAAGAAGATATAAAAAAAATACTACCAGAACACAGAGTTTTTGCAGGTACAATGAATGGCAGCGGAGTACTAGAAATTAAAGTCTTGAAGCAAGCAAAGGATAGCACCCTTTCTCGATTAATTACTTTAGTAAAAGAAGCCGAAACACAAAAGTCACCAACACAACACCTCACCGATAAGTTTGAAAAATACTATGTTCCTTCCGTTTTAGTTTTAGTAATATTTTTATTATTCACTTTCCTAGTTATTGATGAAACCTTTCAACAGAGTTTTTACAGAGCCATGTCTGTATTAATTGCTGCTTCCCCTTGCGCATTAGCCATTTCGACTCCAAGTGCTGTATTGGCAGGAATTGCAAAAGCTGCCCATCATGGGGTATTAATTAAAGGTGGTAGACCTCTAGAAGAGTTAGGAAGATTAAGTGCAATTGCTTTTGACAAAACTGGAACGCTAACAGAAGGCAGGCCTACCCTAACACATGCGATTCCATTTGGAACTATTAGTAAAACACATTTATTAAAAGTCGCCATTGCAGTGGAGACATTAAGTGACCATCCTTTGGCTACGGCTATCGTTGAGGGAGGAAAAAAAGAATTAGGAAATATCGATATTCCTGCGGCAGAAAATTTAAAAGCATTAATTGCAAGAGGCATTCAGGCAAATTGGAATGGCTGTTTGGTGCATATTGGGAATCGAAGACTTTTTGAAGAGTTAACTGGGAAAAAAATCCCTCAAGAGATGAACCTAAAAATGTCGGAACTCGAATCAGGTGGACATACCTCTATGATTATTCATCAAGATGACACCTACCTAGGTATTATTTCAGTAATGGATATTGCGCGTCCTGAAGCCATTACTACCCTATCCACTTTAAAAAAAATGGGAATTAAACGAATGATTATGCTCACAGGAGATAATCAAAAAGTAGCGGATGCAATCGCTAAAAATATAGGAATAACCGACCCAATGGGTGATCTACTCCCAGAAGATAAAGTGCAAGCAATAGAACAACTAAAAAAGCGAGAAGGTAGTGTCGCAATGGTGGGAGATGGAGTTAATGATGCTCCAGCCATGGCAAAAAGTACAGTAGGTATTGCTATGGGAGCTGCAGGTTCAGATGTTGCTTTAGAAACAGCAGATATTGCTTTGATGGCCGATAAGCTAGATAATCTTCCATTTGCTATTGGTCTTAGTAGAAAAGCAAAACTAATCATAAAGCAAAACTTAATTATCAGTTTAAGCATGGTCGCTCTTTTGGTTCCTTTGACGATCATGGGAACAATAGCAATCGGACCGGCCGTGGTTGGTCATGAGGGTTCTACCCTAATTGTTGTTATAAATGCTTTGCGGCTATTGAAATACGAAATATAAAAAAGAGTTTATTCAGAAATAATGCAAAACATCATATTTAGCTTATTCATAATAGAAGAAACTTACTACATAACTAGTACTTTTTTTCACCCCAAGGAGCACTAGGCGTTTCAATTTCTTTTGTTAAATCGAATTTTACAGAAAAGAACCTATCCGTTCCTATTCTTCTTAAATTATAAGTAAAACTTGTTTCATCTAGAGTAACCCACCAAACATTATTAGAAGCATAAGAAATTAAGCTAGATGTTTCCTGATCTGCTGGAAAAAATTGAATATCTGCTAAACCAGTATTTGGATTAGAACCACCATATTGTGTTATCTTATCTTCAGAACCATCTTTATGTCTATGATCGTGTTTTAAAGTAATTAAGTTATCCTCACTCATTGTAAAAACCCAGGTTCTAGATTTATCATCACCAACAAAAAAAGGAATTCTGATAGTTCTTTCTTGACAAGAACGAACATGCATCACTAATTTTTCTCCTGTAAAACCATCTCCTTCTTTCGCTCCTGCAAGTATTTTTCCTTCATATGCCTTGCCACAATGTTCTTGTAAAGTATTCCAAAATAATACTGAATTTGGCACTTCCTGCGCGATTAATTGTAATGGAAACAGCAATAAAAATAAAATTTTTTTCATGATTTATGCATTATTTGAGCTTTACAATATAAATCAAAAATATCAATACTAACCTTTTTACCTTCAATCAACTTAAAAATAAAAAGCCTCACAAAATTGTGAGGCTTTAAATATATTATTAAAAGAAACTTTTATGAAGCTTCTAAAACTTCTTGCACTTTGTCTGCAGCTTCTTGAAATTCTGTAGCCGAAATAATTTCCATTCCAGAATTGTCAATTAATTCTTTTGCTTCTTTAGCATTTGTACCTTGTAATCTGCAAATGATTGGCACATTAATTTTGTCTCCCATACTTTTGTATGCATCTACAACACCTTGTGCAACTCTATCACAACGAACAATTCCACCAAATATATTTACTAAAATTGCTTTTACAGCAGGGTCTTTTAAAATAATACCAAAAGCAGTTTCAACTCTTTGCGCATCAGCAGTACCACCAACATCTAAAAAGTTAGCAGGTTCACCACCAGATTCCTTAATTAAATCCATGGTTCCCATTGCCAAACCAGCTCCGTTTACCATACAACCAACATTTCCATCTAAATCTACATAGTTTAAACCAGCAGCTTTTGCTTCTACTTCAATTGGGTTTTCCTCACGTAAATCACGCATCGCTGCATAATCTTTATGACGGTATAACGCATTTTCATCCAAAGAAACTTTAGCATCAACAGCCATTATTTTAGAGTCTGAAGTTTTTAAAACAGGATTTATTTCAAACATAGCTGAGTCAGACTTAATATACGCTGTGTATAAAGCTGTCACAAATTTTGTCATTTCCTTAAAAGCCATTCCAGAAAGTCCTAAATTAAAAGCAACTTTACGTGCTTGAAATGGCATAATACCTAATAAAGGATCTATTTCTTCTGTAAAAATTAAATGTGGCGTTTCTTCTGCGACAGTTTCTATGTCCATTCCACCTTCTGTAGAATACATAATCATATTTTTACCAGTAGCTCTGTTTAAAAGTACAGACATATAATATTCATCTGGCTCTCCATCACCAGGGTAGTAAACATCTTCACAAATTAAAACTTGATTTACCAACTTTCCTTCAGCTGAAGTTTGAGGGGTAATCAACATCATTCCCAAAATATCGTCAGAAATACTTAGTACTTGGTCTAAGTTTTTAGCCAACTTTACTCCACCACCTTTTCCTCTACCACCAGCATGAACCTGAGCTTTTATAACATGCCAACCAGTTCCTGTGTCTTCTGTCAGTTTTTTTGCTGCAGCAACTGCTTCAGCAGGAGTGCTAGCAACAATTCCTCTTTGAATTCTAACTCCAAAACTATTTAATATTTCTTTTCCTTGATATTCGTGTAGGTTCATTTGTTTCTTGTTTAAACTGAGCACAAAAATACAAATTCAAAAAAGAAAGTTTACAAATTTTTTGATAAAATTATCTGATGTAAATAATATTCAGATTACTACATTTTTCTCGCAGTTATCCTCGTCTATTTTTTTAATTATTTTCTAATACGTCCGTTTTGAAAACTCAAATTTATTCCGAGATTTAATTAACAGTTAATAGCTGTAAAACTTTAAATCTTAATCCAAACGATTTCGAAATTCTATTAAGTAATAAACAACAAACCATTTATGGAAGTGGAGGCTGGAGAACGTTACAGCCCTCACAAAAATTTATCAGATTTAGATTTCTTTGAAAACCTTGGCAATTTGTTTGAACAACTGCAAAGACACACGGTTTTTATAAGATATGTTTATTTTATAGATTATAACAAACTAAAAGCTGTATTTTAACTCATAAGTGTCCACTATCTTCAATAAAAATGGATCTACTTCGCAAAGTATATCCGTTTTTTTATACATTCGTATTTCGATATAAAAATTATGATTTTAGGTAAAAACATCCATAAATACTTTGGAGATATTCAAGTTTTAAAAGGCCTTGATTTACATATTAAAAGAGGAGAAATAGTTGCTATTGTTGGTCCGTCTGGAGCAGGAAAAACAACTTTATTGCAAATATTGGGTACGTTAGACAAACCTTTAAAAGAAAAAGAGTATGAATTATCTATAAATAATATTTCACTTAAAAATCTTTCGGATAAAGAATTATCAGAATTCAGAAACAATCAAATTGGTTTTATTTTTCAATTTCATCAATTGTTACCAGAATTTACCGCTTTAGAAAATGTTTGTATTCCTGCCTATATTGGTAAAAAGAATAAAAAAGAAACGGAAATAAGAGCAAAAGAATTGCTAGAATTTTTAGGCCTTTCTCATAGAATTGATCATAAACCAAATGAACTTTCTGGAGGTGAGCAACAAAGAGTTGCCGTTGCAAGAGCACTCATTAACAATCCATCGGTTATATTAGCTGATGAACCTAGTGGAAATTTAGATAGTGAATCCGCCAAAAACTTGCATGAACTATTTTTTAAACTTCGTGATAAATTTGGACAAACCTTCATTTTAGTTACTCATAATGAAGAACTTGCAGAAATGACAGATAGAAAACTAACCATGATAGACGGTAAAATTGTTTAATTTTTGATGACACTAAAAGAACTCAAAGAATTTTTAGATGAAAAAGTTATTCTGTATAACAACCCAAAATTTATTGAGTCTGATCCGATACAAATTCCACATCAATTTTCCAAAAAAGAAGATATTGAAATTGCTGCTTTTTTAACAGCTACCATTTCGTGGGGAAACAGAAAGATGATTATTAAAAACGCCTTTAAAATGATGGAATTATTAGGCAACTCTCCTTATGATTTTGTTTTAAATCATCAAGAAAAAGATTTAGATAGACTCCATAACTTTGTTCACAGAACATTTAACTATATTGATTTTCAACAATTCATAAAATCACTGCAACATATTTACAAAAATCATGATGGATTGGAAAACGTACTTTTGATTAAAGATAAATCAACAAATTATCAAACAGCAATCAATCAGTTTAAAAGTGTATTTTTTGAAATTGACCATCAACAAAGAACACAGAAACATGTTTCTGATCCTTTAAAAAACTCTGCAGCAAAACGTATAAACATGTTTTTAAGATGGATGGTTAGAGAGGATAAGGCAGGTGTAGATTTTGGTATTTGGAAGACGCACAAACCAGCGAATTTATCTTGTCCTTTAGATGTCCATTCTGGCAATGTTGCAAGAAAATTAAAGCTGCTTTTAAGAAAACAAAATGATTGGAAAGCACTATCTGAACTTGACAAAAACTTACGAAAATTAGACAAGTATGATCCAGTAAAGTATGATTTTGCTTTATTTGGATTGGGGGTTTTTGAAAAGTTTTAATAAGAAATTAACAACTGTTTTAAATATTGCTTTATTTGTAATAAATTGGTCTATCTAAAATTTTTACAAAATGAAAATATATACCTATTTAATTCTTTTTTTTCTTAGCTTTTCTTTTAATGCTCAAGATAACAGAATTCCGTTAGATACAACAATTGTTACCTTAAATTCAGTTACAATTAAAGGAAAAAAAGTTCCCTACAAAGCTATAACAGGCATGCAACCTGTTTGGAACAGTAATGGAAAAATTGTTGCTTCTTTATATTATACTTATTATTCAAGAACTGACATTAAAGATAAATCTAGAAGGCCGATTATAATGTCTTTTAATGGAGGTCCAGGATCTGCATCCGTTTGGATGCATATTGCATATACTGGTCCTAAAATTTTAAAAATTGATGACGAAGGAAATCCAATACAGCCTTATGGGATAAAGGACAACCCATATTCTGTTTTAGACGAAGCAGATATTGTATTTATAAACCCTGTTAATACCGGTTATTCGCGACCTGTGATTGGAAAAGGAGAAAAAATAGATAAAAAATACTTCTTTGGTGTAAATGCTGATGCAAAATATTTAGCAGATTGGTTAACAACCTTCATGACACGAAATAATCGTTGGTTATCACCTAAATATATTATTGGAGAAAGCTATGGAGGAACTCGTGTTATGCAGCTAGCAAACGAATTACAGAGCAGACAATGGATGTATTTAAACGGAGTAATCATGGTTTCTCCTGCGGATTATAAAATCATTAGATCTGGTGCCTCAGAAGATATTTCTATGAATTTACCATACTTTACAGCAACTGCTTGGTATCATAAAATGCTACCTGAAGATCTACAGCAGAAAGATTTAGAAGAAATTTTACCAATGGCAGAACTTTTTTCTTATAATGAACTTCTTCCAGCAATATCAAAAGGAGGGAACATTTCTGACGCAGAAAGAAATCGTGTTGCTGAGAAAATGGCTCGATTTACAGGAATTAAAAAAGAGGTGCTTTTACAGCAGAATTTAGAAATGATACCGAGTTTCTTCTGGAAAGAACTTTTACGCGATAAGAATGGAAAAACTATTGGACGATTAGATAGCAGATATCTGGGAGTTGATAGACAAGAAATTGGAACAAGTCCTGATTATAGTCCAGAATTAACATCCTGGTTACATTCTTTTACACCTGCAATAAACCATTATACACAAAATATTTTAAAATTTAAAACAGATGTAAAATATAATATGTTCGGCCCTGTTCGTCCCTGGGATTTTGAAAATGAAAATGCTCGTGAAAACTTACGGAAAGCCATGGCTCAAAATCCATACTTACAAGTTTTAGTTCAATCTGGATATTATGACGGTGCAACTACATACTCTGTTGCAAAATATACCATGGGAAAAATTGATCCTAGTGGAAAAATGAAAAATAGAATGAGTTTTAAAGGATACAGAAGCGGACATATGATGTATTTGCGGAAAGAAGATTTAGAAAAATCGAACGAAGATTTACGTATTTTTATTAAAAAAAGTTCAAGAAATATTGGACCCGCTAAATATTAATTTATTTTTTGATGCAATTTAAAAATCCAGAAATTCTTTACTTTTTAGCACTACTAATTATCCCCATTTTAGTACATCTTTTTCAGTTGCAAAAGTTTGTAAAAACACCATTTACAAACGTTGCTTTTTTACAAAAATTAGTCCGAGAAACACGTAAAAGTTCTCGCTTAAAAAAATGGTTAATTTTATGTGTTAGAATGCTATTATTTACAGCGATACTTTTTGCATTTTCACAACCCTATTTTAGTAACAAACATGTAAATAAAAATCAACATACTTTTATTTATTTAGACAACTCGTTAAGCACTAATTCAATAGGAGATAAAGGTAATTTATTACAAATATCAGCTCAAGAAATTATCGAAAATGCTTCAAAAAAAGACACCTATTCTTTACAAACTAATGACCGTTTATACAAAGACATTACGTATTCAACATTAAAAAAAGAACTACTTAAAGTAAAAAATGTATCAACAAAATTAGATTTAATGAGTATTTTCTTAAAAATAAAGAGTATTCAAAAAAATAAAACTAACACTTTATATAAAAATATATTAATATCTGATTTTCAGACTAATTACAAAAAAAAGTTTACAAATGTAACGCCATCATTTTCGGCTATAAAATTACAAAGCGGTCAGAAAAACAATGTTTCTATAGACAGTGTCTTTATCGACAGTACCAACAAAAATAATTTCATTGTAAATGTGGTTGTTAAAAATCAAGGAGAAGCTAAAAAAAATATTCCAATTGCTATTTTTAATAGCGACATATTAATTAGCAAACAGTCCTACTCTATTAAAAAAAATGATACAAAAATCATCTCTTTTACAATTCAAAACCAATCTAATTTTTCGGGAAAAATTGAGACCACTTTTAACGATACTTTCACTTTTGACAACACCTTTTATTTCAATTTAAATTCCACTAACAAAATAAACATTTTAAGCATTGGTAACGAAGCTGATTTTTTAAGAAAAATTTACGCAAAAGACGAATTTAACTTCACTCAATCTTCATTACAGAATATTAATTATAACTCCATCCAAAAACAGCAATTAATCATTTTATATGAGTTAGAAAAAATTTCAGACATTTTATCAAAAAGCATTATAGATTATTGTAATAAAGGAGGCAATCTTGTCATTATTCCAAATATTAAATCAGAAATTAAATCTTATAATATTTTTTTAGCAAAAATTGCTGGATCAAAAATTAATTCTAAAGTTTCCGACACGTTAAAAATTACAAATATTAATTTCAATCATCCTTTATTTAAAAACGTATTTTCTAAAAAAGTTCTTAATTTTCAATATCCAACCACACAAAGCCATTACCCTATTTCATCAAAAAAAAGCAGTAAAATTGTTTCCTTCGAGAACAACTCATCCTTTATAAGTCAAATTAAAGACGCTAACAGCAGGATTTACTTGTTTTCAAGTGCACTGAACAAAAATAATAGTAACTTCCTTAATTCACCTTTAATCGTACCTGTTTTTTACAATTTTGGAAAATTAAGCTTTAAACATTCAAAATTATATTATTATTTAGGAGATAAAAATTATCTGGACATAGAAATATCATTAGAAAAGGATGAGGTTTTAAATATCTCAAATTCAAAATCATCATTTATTCCAGAACAACAAACATTTCAAAACAAAGTAAATATAACAACCAAAGAGCAACCTAATAATGCAGGCTTTTATTATATTCAAAGGAAAAAAGATACTTTACAAATTTTAGCTTACAATACACCAAAAGAAGAAAGTATACTCAATTTTATGAATTTAAATTCACTAAAAGAAAAAAACAGGAACATTCATATTTCTACTTCTATTGCTAATGTTTTTAAAGATTTAAATGAAAAAAATGAAGTTCATTGGCTTTGGAAATGGTTTTTAGCCTTGGCAATTGTATCTTTGCTGTTAGAAATTTTGATTTTAAAATTCTATAAACCATGATTACACTTATTAAAAATGCAACTATTATAGATGCTAACAGTCCTTACCATAATCAAAAAAAGGATATTTTAATCAGTGAAGGAAAGCTTGAAAAAATTGCAGATTCTATTCCAAAAAAAGACCATTATACGGTTTTAGCGTTAGAAAATTTACATATATCTTGTGGCTGGTTTGATACCAGTGTTTCTTTTGGAGAACCTGGTTTCGAAGAAAGAGAAACTATAAAAAATGGTTTGCAAGTTGCCGCCAAAAGTGGATTTACTTCAATTGCTTTAAATGCGAATACAAACCCTGTTATTGACTCTAAGTCTGATGTTGAATATTTAATTCATAAGGCTTTTAATACCGCTACAAACTTATATCCAATTGGTGCTTTAACAAAAGAAAGCAAAGGTATAGAAATAGCCGAATTATATGACATGCAACAATCTGGAGCTATCGCTTTTGGAGATTACAACAAACCCATTGAAAATGATAATCTCATGAAAATTGCACTGTTATATGTACAAAATTTTGATGGATTGGTGTTGAGTTTTCCAAAAAACAATGCGATTGCTGGAGACGGAATAGCGAATGAAGGTATTAATAGTACAAAATTAGGGCTAAAAGGAATTCCTGCTCTAGCAGAACATCTTCAAATTGCGAGAGATTTATTTTTATTGGAATATACAGGAGGAAAATTACATATTCCAACAATTTCAACGGCTAAATCTGTTGCCTTGATTAAGAAAGCAAAAAAGGAAGGCCTGCAAGTTACCTGTAGCGTTGCGGCTCATCATTTAGTGCTAACAGATAATGAATTACATGGCTTTGACAGCAACTTTAAAACAAACCCACCATTAAGAACCAAAGAAGATATTAAATCACTACAAAAAGGCATTAAATCTGGCGATATTGATATAATAACTTCAGATCATAACCCGATAGATATTGAGCATAAAAAAGTAGAATTTAGTGAAGCTAAAGATGGTCTAATTGGACTAGAATCTGCATTTGGAGCAGTAAATTCAGTTTTAGAATTAGAAGATTTTATAAGCTGCTTTACAACAAAACCTAAAAAGATATTCGGCATCAGAAATCATTCTATCCAAGAAGGAAATATAGCAGACATCTCAATTTTCAATCCTGAAGTAGAAACTATTTTTACTAAAGCAGATATTTTATCAAATTCAAAGAATAGTGCTTTTATCAATAAAAAGCTAAAAGGAAAAGTTTATGGAATCTTCTCAAATAATCAACTTATTATAAATTAAATAGGCATGGAAAATTATACAGTAAACGAAGGAAAAACAGCCGCAATTATAAGTTATTTTTGGGTTGTAGGACTAATTATTGCTTTTATTATGAATACCAGTAAAAAGAATTCTTTTACTAGCTTTCATATCAGACAAATGATTGGTTTAAGTATTGCCTCTGTTTTAAATGGGTGGGTAATTTATGAATTTTTAGGAGCAACTGCAGGATCCTTTGTTGGCTTTATTCTTTTTATTTTATGGGTAATTGGTCTAATTGGAGCCATTAAAGGTGAAGAAAAAATGGTGCCCGTAATTGGAGAACAATTTCAAAACTGGTTTAAAAACATTTAAACCTTTTACATAAAATTATTTATTATTTATGAGCTTACAATATATAGTCAGAGAGCCAAAAACTGAAATTCAAAATCCTCCTTTGTTAATTTTATTGCATGGTTATGGAAGCAACGAGCATGATTTATTTTCTTTTGCTGAAGAATTACCTGATGAATTATTAATTGTGAGTGTGCGAGCACCTTATAATTTAGGTGCGGGAAGTTATGCATGGTATGCCATTAATTTTGATGATGTAAATGGTAAATTTTCTGATTTAAAACAAGCCAAAACTTCTTTAGATAAAATTGCTGTTCTGATAGACGAAATAAAACAAAAATACAAAACAAATACGGATAAAACTTTCTTATTAGGTTTTAGTCAAGGAGCAATTTTAAGCTATTCCTTAAGTTTTTTCTATCCAAATAAAGTACAAAACATTATCGCTTTAAGTGGTTATGTAAATATGGAGTTATTGCCATCCTCTATTTCGAAAGAAATAAAAACTAATTATTATTGCTCTCACGGGACTGTAGATCAAGTTTTACCTGTTGATTGGGCAAGAAAAAGCAAACCTTTTTTAGACAATTTAGGCTTAAAAAACATCTATTCTGAATACCCTGTTGGTCATGGAGTTGCGCCACAAAACTTTTATAGCTTTAAATCTTGGATTGAAGAGCGTTTATAAAAAACAGGTATTCATTGATACTTTTACATTTAAAAACAAGAAATTAGCTTGAGACTCTGAATTTGACCAAACAAGCAATGAGATAAGCCTTTAAGAAGAATATTAACCTACTCTAAATTTACAGTTCATTAAGAACTAAAATAGAGTTATATATAATTTTATACAATGAAAATATTACTAACCATATTCGGAGTAATTTTACTCATATTTATCATCTTCCAACTCTTTGCTATTAATGGACAAAAAAATATTGAAACTTATTCTTATGACGTTACTAAAAAATATGATGCCTTCGAAATACGAAACTATGAAGCAAGCTTATTTACTTACGTAAAACTTTCAGGCAATAAATACAGAGACGAATCAAGTAAAGGGTTCTCCATTTTAGCAGGATATATTTTTGGTGGTAATGATAAGAACGAAAAAATAGCCATGACTTCTCCGGTAGCCATGTCTTTGGAAGACTCCATGACTATGATGTTTATGGTTCCTAAGAAATTTAAAAAAGAAACGCTTCCCAAACCTGACCAATCAGAGATAAAATTTCAGGAAGAGCCCAAAAAAACGGTCGCTGCCATTGCGTTTAGCGGTTGGGCTAATGATGAAAAAATAGAAAAGTATAAACAAAAATTAAAATCAGCCCTGGATGCCAAAGAAATACCTTATACAAACCGATTTTTCTTTTTAGGATACAATCCTCCTTATGAAATTTTTAACCGTAAAAATGAAATTATTGTAGAGCTAAAAAGAGAGGCTATCGATTAAATGATTAGGAATAAATATCAGCAATAGCTTCCAAGAAACCAGACTCGTTTTAAATAAATTTCTATAATGAAAGACTGATCTTTATATAACCGGTTCTATAAAAAATTAGTTACCCAAACTTGACTTTAAGATTTTTATTCAACATTTGGACAAATTGTTTACTGGTAAATGGTTTAGGAATCACATCTATGAATCCTATTTTTAAATAACCTTCTACTTCTTCTTCAGTATGGTTTGCTGTTAGTGCTAATATAGGTGTTTCTAAATTCGATTTTCTATATGCTTCTTTCTGTCTTATCAAACTTTCTCCAGAGAGATTTGGCATGTTAATATCTAAAAGAACCATATCAAAAGTTTCTTTTTGCATTAAATTAAGTGCTTCTAACCCATCTTTCACTATAGTAAAATTAGCTTTCTCTTTTGTTAAGATATGAGTTACAATCTCTCTATTTAAAAAATTATCATCAGCAACTAAAATTTTACTGTTTTTTAGATAATTATTTTCAAAAATCTGTTCGTCAGAATTCTCTTCAACAATAACCGATGCATCAATATGAAAAGGAATATCTATGTAAAAAGTTGTTCCTACATTAATTTTACTAGTTACCCTAATGGTTCCATTCATTGCAGAAACCAAACGTTTTACTATTGCTAATCCTAAACCTACTCCTTTATGAATTCGATTATCATCTAATTCATTTTGCTGATATTCTTCAAAAACCGTCGCTATTTGTTTTTCAGACATTCCTCTTCCTGTATCAGTTACTTTAAAGGAAATTATCACATCATTTTCGTCTAAAGAAGTTAGATCTACATTTAATGAAATAGAACCTTTTTGAGTGAATTTTATGGAGTTGTTAATTAAATTTGTTAGAATTTGATATATCCTAACATCATCTCCAATCACAAATTTTGGTAGCTTTGGAGAACATAAAAAAAACAATTTAACATCTATATCTCCATGACTATACTCGTAATCATTAATAAGTTGATCTACAACATGATTTAAATTAACGGCTGATTTACTTAATTGTAATTTACCAGCTTCAAATCTTGATAAATCCAAAATATCATCCACTATAACTTTTAAGTTTTTCCCAGAGATCGTTAAATACTTTAAATATTTTTTTACCGTTTTAGAGATGTTTTCTTTATTTACTAACTCTGTATAACCAAGAATTACGTTTAAAGGGTTTTTAATTTCATGACTCATCATGGCTAAAAAACGTGATTTTTCTTCATTTGCTTGATCGGAAATTTTCCTTAATCTTTCTAGCTCAATATTTTTTTCATTAAGTTGTCTTTTTAAGAAAAAAAGATCGTTTCTATTTTGATTAAGTTTTTCTACATATTTGTATACATTCGTTCTATCATGTATCAAAATAGAAACCTCACTACCTAAATTAAAAAGCTCTACATCCACATTATACTCTTCCCCATTAGAAACGATTACCATTCCTTCCATTACGCATGGCTCATCAATTACAAGTCCTTCTAATGTGCCCTCTAAAAAAGGGCAAGCTGTAAATATAGATTGATTTAATACAAACTCTGAATGTGCAAACTTTCCTGCAACTAAAGCACGAACAACTCCTTTAGAATCTACTGTCAGTTCGATAAAAAAAAAATCAATTTTTGAGGATATCAAATTATTTAATTTAGGGATTGTTCTGCAAGTTTTATAAATGCATCTTCTACGTTTTCATCATCTTTTGCACTTGTAATTAAATCTATAGAAATTGAAATTGTTTTTTTTATCTTTTCAATTTCCCCAGATGCTAACAAATCTTTTTTATTCCCAACAACTGTTATGTTTTTCAAGCCAGAAAGTTGTTTTATAGTTTCTACTTGATTCTTTATATTACTATAGGTTTCTAATCGCGATAAATCAAAGACATACATAGCCGCGCTTGAGCCTAAAAAATAGGCTTTTGGTATTTTATCATTATCATTTACCCCAGCAACATCCCAAATTAAAAACTTGATTTCTTGATTGTTAACTTTTACAATTTTGGTACTAACGCGAGCACCAATTGTACTAATATAATCCTCAGAAAATTCGTTGAGCACGTATCTTCTAATTAATGAAGTTTTTCCAACTCCAAAATTACCAACCAACAATACTTTTTTTGCAATCATTTATAGAAGACGTATCAAATCATAGTGATTCGATAAATGTTTTTTTGATTATTTTATTAAGTTTCTCTTCATTGGACAGATAACTTCTGTCTCGTAAAATAATTTCAGCAAAATTATTAATAGTATCCAATAACTCATCTTTAAACTCATTATTTATAACTCCTGATGTTGCAGTAGCTATATAGATTGATTTAAAGTTTTGAATGGATAATTGAAAGGTTTCAAATTTAATATCCTCTAAATCTTGTCCTTCTTTAGAAAAGGCATCTTCAACAAAAGATTTAATGGCTGTAAGCATGCCAGAAACCATATCTTTGTCAGCTATGTTTCCTCTAGAATAGTTTCCTACGAGCAGACCAGAATCTTTTTCAATAATAAAAACTTCTTCTATAATTGGTTCAAAAACCTGTTGCAAAACATCTTCTGCATCGGTTGTATTTCCCTTGAATAGGCGTTTTATAATTTGTTTAACCGAAAACTTATTATTAATTGTATCGTTTATATTTTCCGAAAGTTTTGCAATCTCTGCAATAATAAATTTCTTGACTAATTTACCCATAATCGGATACAACGCCTCTACAACTTCATCTTGAGATTCTTTAATTTGAACTTTAATAGTTTCTGTAATAGTTTCTCCAAAATATTCAGGAAAATTTTCTTTTAAATCTTCTATTTTTTCATCAATTACTGGATCTACTTTGACTCTAAACTTTTCACGTTCAACAAATTCTTCTTTTAAAACATTAAAGTCTTTTCTATCATCAGCTAGAAGAAGTTCCTTAAGCAACTCAAAACGATTGTCTATATTATCTATAGTCGTTTTTTTCATCTATTCTTGAAGCATCTGTGCGATTTTCCCTAGAGCTCGTCCTAATTTTCTTCTGTCCGCTTTTTCATCCTCTAAATCTGCGATTTTTTTGTCTAAATCATCATTCAAATCCTGAAATTTATGATCCACTAAGCTTTCAAAATCTGCTAATTTATTTTCAAGAATGGTTACTGATGCTGCTAAATTCTTATTAGCTTTATCCTCTAGTGCTTTTAACTTGTCGTAAACATCTGCAAACTCAGTATCATATTGTTGAATGTTTTCACCAAATATAAGATCTCTAACTGCTGCAATTCTATTATCAACTTTTTGCTGTTGTTCTTGCTTAACTTCTACCCCGTTGACTTGTTCAATATTTTTTTCCATAAATTTTAGAATTGAATCCTTAATTACTAATTTTTTTTTTTTGAAACGAAAGCTTCTAAGCCTTAGCTATCAAACAAATATACATTAAAAAATATCTTAGAAAAATCTATACACTAATTTTTAAGCCATCATAAGCTAAAAAAACATTTTTCGGTAAATTCTTGGAAACCTCAGCATGAAAACCTAACTTATGACTGATGTGCGTAAAATATGTCTTTTTCGGTTGAATTTCATTAATAAATTCGAAAGCTTCTTGTAAATTAAGATGCGTTGGATGTTCCTCGATTCTTAGAGCATTTATCACTAAAACATCTAAATTTTTTAATTTTTCCTTTTCCTGTTTTGTTATTGATTTCATATCTGTTAAGTATGCAAAATCTAAAAACCTATAGGCGGTTACAGGCAAAGCACCATGCATTACCTCAATTGGTGTTATCTTTAAATCGTCAACAAAAAAAGGCGCATTCGCAACTATATTAGAGGTTACACTTGGGGCTCCAGGGTATCTGTTTTCTTTGCTAAAAATATATTGGAAACGCAACTCTAGACTTTCCAATGTTCTTTCATCTAAATAAATAGGCATATCTCCTATTTTATAACAAAAAGGACGCAAATCATCCAATCCTGCCGTATGGTCTGCGTGTTCATGAGTAAAAAATACACCATGAATTAATTGTATTTTTTCACGTAACATTTGTTGCCTAAAATCTGGGCCACAATCAATTACATAAGAAAATTTATCCCAAGAAATTAAAATTGAAGAACGCAAACGAGTATCTTTTGGATCTTCTGACAAACAAACAGGATGATTACTGGCTATCATTGGAATTCCTTGTGATGTTCCAGTTCCTAAAAAAGTTATCTTTAAGAGTTTTTTATCATTTTCCATTAAAACAAAAGTAAGATAAAAATTGTTTGATAGTGCTCTTATTTATTACATTTGTTAAGACTAAAAACATCCATTTATGGCAATATCTTTAAGAGGTGATCAAGAAATTAGCAGTGTACCAACTATTAAAAGCAAAGCTTTAAGAATAAACTTAAACACAGATATCTACGGAACTTTTGCAGAAATTGGAGCAGGTCAAGAAACTGCTCGTAATTTCTTTAGATCTGGTGCTGCTTCAGGAACTATTGCGAAAGCCATGAGTGCATATGATAAAGATTTTTCTGATGCTATTTACGGTATGGAAGAAGACAAACGATATGTAACGCAACCCCGTTTGGAAAGAATGCTAGGTCATGAAATTGATTTAATGGAAGACCGTTTAAGTCGACAAAAACATCCTGATAAATTATTTTTTAGTTATGCAAATACAGTAACTACAATAGATTTTGCTAAAAAATTTAAAGGTCATGGTTGGGTTGGTATTCGTTTTCAATTAGACCCTTTGGAGGGCTATAATGAAATTATTTTACACTTGCGTTTTAAAGAAACTGATGCAAGATTGCAACAAGAAACATTAGGAGCCTTAGGTGTAAACCTAATTTTTGGTGCTTTTTATTTAAATGATAACCCTAAAGATTTAGTAAAGTCTTTTTATGATAATTTGAGTAATGATCAGTTAGAAATTGATATGATTAATTTCTCTGGACCACGATTTATGTATGTAGACAACCGTTTAATGAGTTTACAGTTACTTAAAAATGGCATGACTAATGCGGTAATGTTTGGGCCAGATGGAAACAACTTATTACCTGCTCAAGTGCTATATAAGAAAAATATTTTGGCTTTACGTGGTAGTTTTAGACCTGTTACAAAGGTTAACATGGATATGTATGAAAAATCTAAAAAACTATTTTTAGCAGAAAAAAAAGTTGATAAAAGCAAAACCCAAGTTATTTTTGAAATTACATTGAGTAACCTAACCTCGGAAGGTAAAATTAACGAGCGTGATTTTTTAGATAGAGCTGAATTATTATGCTCTTTGGGACAAAATGTTATGATAACTAGCTTTCAACAATATTTTAAATTAGTAGAATATTTTAGCGAATTTACTAAAGAAAGAATGGGTTTAACCATGGGAACTCAGAATCTTATCCAAATTTTTGATGAAAAATACTATAGAAATTTGAGTGGAGGAATCCTAGAAGCTTTTGGAAAATTGTTTAATAGAGATTTAAAAGTATATATGTATCCTTATCATGATACTGTTTCAGGAGATTACATAAACAGTGAAAGCTTAAAAGTTCATCCAAGAATGAAAGAATTATATAAATTCTTTAAAAACAATGGTAAACTTGTAAATATTGATGATTTTGATAAAACCATTTTAGATATTTTTTCACGAACTGTTTTAAAAATGATAATTAACGGAGAAAATGGTTGGGAAGAAATGTTACCTGAAGGAATTGCAGAAACCATAAAGCAGAAAAGGCTTTTTGGATATTCGAGATCTCGAATAAAAAAATAAGAATTAAACCTTTTTAAAATTTGAAGGTCTTATAGTTTCAAACGATCTAGTTGACAAAAGAATCTCTTTTAATAGCGGAATTAAAAAATGTTAAAACTAAAGAAAAAGCGTTCAGAGAATTAATTTACCTCTACAAAAAACGCCTTTATTGGCATATCCGTAAAATTGTGATTTCTCATGATGACGCTGATGATGTTTTACAAAATACTTTTATTAAGATTTTCAGAAATATTGATACTTTTAACCAACAAAGTAAATTGTATTCTTGGATATACAGAATTGCAACGAACGAATCTATTACTTTTATCAATAAAAGAGCAAAAGAACGTAAAGAAGATATTTCTGATTATCAACAAGAATTAGTCTCTACTTTAACGAATGATAACCTTTTTACTGGTGATGAAATTCAACTTATTCTACAAAAAGCGATAGCAACTTTGCCTGAAAAACAAAAGTTAGTTTTCAATATGAAATATTTTGATGAATTAAAATATACTGAAATATCAGAAATTTTAGAAACTTCTGTTGGAGCCTTAAAAGCCTCTTACTTCCATGCAGTAAAAAAAATTGAAAAATATATACAAACAAGAGCTAATTAAACCTTTTTTTAAATTAAAGGTCTAAATAACAATGAGTAAAAAAATTAAAAATAGCGTTGAATATATCCTTAAAAAAAACGGAAAGAAAACTGGATTCTCCGTTCCTTCAGACTATTTCAATGATTTAGAAGAAACTATTGCTATAAAATTATTAGAAAAAAACTTTTCAAAAGAACATAATTTTGAGGTACCCGCAACTTATTTCAATAATTTAGAAGATACCATTTTAGCCAGTGTTTCACCTGAAGAAAAAGAAACAAAAGTTATTTCTTTTAAAGAACGATTTTTAAGAATTAGTTCAATAGCAGCAGCAGCATCAATTATTTTATTTATTGGATTGAATTCTTTTGTTTTTAAAACGAACAAAGCACTTACTTTAGATTCTCTTTCTAATGATGATTTTGAATTTTGGCTTGATTCTAACGCTGTCACTACCAGCGAGGTTGCTTTAGTTTTAGAAGATGATATTTTAGACGAAAATGATTTTTACTTTTTAACAATTAAAGATGAAACTATTGAAGATTACTTAAATAATTCCATTGATTATAAAGATTTATTAAATGAAATTAATTAAACATTATTCAGATTAAAAACATAGCTTATGAAAAATATAATCATTTTTATATGTATTAGCCTTTTTTGTATTCTTTCTCTTTCTGCCCAAATTAGAAAAGGAAGTAGAGATAAAATTAAGATGCTTAAAATTTCATATTTAACAGACCGGTTAAAATTAACTCCTGATGAAGCTCAAAAATTTTGGCCCGTTTACAATATTCATGATAAAAAGAAGCATGAATTAAAAGTTAAACTTCGGTCAGAAATAAAAAAGGCTATCAAAGAAAATGAGAATATAAATGCCGTTTCTGAAAATGATGCAGAAAGACTAATTTCATTAAAATTGAGTACTGAAAAGAAAATCTATGAACTTCATGAAAATTTTATAACTAAAATAAAAAAGATTCTTTCCTATAAAAAAATAATTCAGCTAGAACTTGCTGAAATGGAGTTTGGAAGAAAATTACTGAATAGATATAGACATAAAAAAGGAAATTAAAAAAACTTAATAGAATAAAAAAGGGAGCTTATTAGCTCCCTTTTTTATTCTATTAAGTTCAAACAAACATATAGTTCTGGTTTGTTAGCAGTGTACTGTTTTATCCAAATTGTTAACTCTTCTACTTCGAAAGGCAATAACCTTTTTAAAGCCTTTTCTAACTCTATGCAGAACAATTCAGAATTAAAGCTCACTTTTTGCAATACTATTTTGGTATACTCAAACATTGCTCTAGCCATATTTTCAAGAAAAATTAAATTATCTAACAATAAGAACGTAAACTAATCAATTTTAGTATGCAATTTGAAGATAAATAAAAAAACCAACATCATTGACTGATGTTGGATATAAAATCTTGTTTAAAACTGTTAAGATTATAAACTATTAATCTTTTCAACTAAACCTTTTGCTTTTGCTTCTAAATCTGCATTTATAGATTTAAAATGAGCTTTTTTGTTTTCAATTTTTTTTGCATTCACCTCTGCAATTAAAGCATCGAAAGTTCCAATAGCTTCATCAATAATTTCATCACCTTTTTTCTGCTCGTTTTTTAAAGCTGCAACATCTATTGCATATTCTATAACATCACCTAAAACGTAATTAATATCTTTTTTTAAGTTTTTTATACTTGACATAATTTATTTATTTTAAAGTTGCAAAAGTAGTGTATTTATTACAAATAAGACAATACTTGTTTAATATTTGAAACTGTTTCATATTTAAATTTAGATTCGCTAAATTTAGACACCTCTTCGTGTGCCCAAGTTGTATGAAATGGAATATGAAATGCCGATGCACCTATTGCTACAAGCGGCAACACATCAGATTTCAAAGAATTCCCAATCATTAATAATTCTGATGCATGAATATCTAAATGTTGAATTAATTTTTGATAATCTTTCTCTTTTTTATCACTCATTACCTCTATATGATGAAAATATTTTAATAAATTTGATTTTTCTAGCTTTCGTTCTTGATCTAACAAATCTCCCTTTGTGGCAACTATTAGCTTGTATTTGCCTTGTAAAGAGTGTAACACCTCTTCTACTCCGTCTAATAATTCTATAGGCTTTGCCAACATTTCTTTCCCAATGGTTAAAATAGCTTCAATTGTTTTCTGTTTAACTTGATAATTGGAAAGTTCTAAGGCGCATTCTACCATCGATAAAATAAAACCTTTAATACCGTAACCATACTGCCCTAGATTCTTTATTTCTATTCTAAAGAGCTCCTGGTCAATTTTATTTTCGGTTTCATACTTTGACAATAACTTTGCAAACTGGTGTTCTGCATCTCTAAAATAAGTTTCATTTACCCATAAAGTATCATCTGCGTCAAAAGCTATTACCTTTATTTTGTTACTTATCTTCCTCATTTTTTTGATTTCAAAAATTCAATTGCCTTCTCTAAATCCTCTGGAGTATCTATACCGACAGCTTCAACATCCGTTTCCACCATTTTAATTTTTTTACCGATCTCCTGATACCTAATAGCCTCAATTTTTTCAGCTGCTTCCAAAGGAGTCATGGGGGTATTGTAAAAGTCGATTAACGCTTGCTTTCTAAAAGCATACACTCCTTTATGCTTATAATATTTTACTGGTTTGTCTTTATCCCTATAGTAAGGAATTACACTTCGAGAAAAATAAATAGCTAAATTATTTATATCTGTAATTACCTTAACATTATTAGGATTTTCTATATCTTCTTTATTGGTTATTTGGACTTTTAAAGATGCTAAATCTATTTCTTTTTTAGTGTCTTGTTTAAAAACAGCAATCAATTTTGATAAAGAAATTGCATCGATAAAAGGTTCGTCTCCTTGAACATTAATTACAATATCTGCTTCAATATTTTCTACAGCCTCTGCAATTCTATCAGAACCACATTCATGCACAATTTTACTCATAATTGCTTTTCCACCCGCATTCTCTATGGTTTCAAAAATAATATCAGAATCTGTTACTATAAAAACATCAGTAAATAAATTTGTATTTAACGCTGCTTCGTAAGTTCTTAAAATAACTGGCTTTCCACCTAAGTCTTTCATTAACTTTCCTGGAAAACGAGACGCACTATAACGTGCAGGAATCATTGCAATAATTTTCATAAATCTATTTGATATAAACTTCTAAAAGTTCTGATTTTTCTTCGGATAAAATTACAATATTTTTAACACAATTAGGAACTAAAATAGTTTCTCCCATTTCTAAATTCTCTATCTGATCTTCATACTTAAATTCAACACTGCCTGCTACACACATATAAATTACAAAGCTATCTTTTTCTTCGTGGTTGATAAAAACTTCTCCGTTTATTGGCAAAACATTAGTCGTAAAATAAGGGCACGAAACAATTTCAGAAGATATATTTTGTTCTTTGGAATAAACTGTTTTATAAGAATCTTGAGCAGAATAATCAATAGCATCTATGGCCTCTTCCGTATGCAAATCTCTAAAAGTCCCATCCGAGTTGGGTCTGTCCCAGTCATAAATTCTATACGTTATATCAGATGTCTGCTGAATTTCTGCAAGCAAAACTCCTGCACCAATAGCATGCACTCTTCCAGTTGGAATAAAATAAACATCACCATTTTCAACTTCATCAACATTTAAAATATGAAGTAACTTTTTATTTTCTAAATGTTCTAAATATTCTTTTGAAGTAACTTCTTTTTGAAAACCTACAATTAAATTAGCTTTTTCATCTGCTTGCATCACATACCACATTTCTGTTTTTCCAAAAGAGTTATGACGTTTTTTTGCCAAATCGTCGTGAGGATGTAATTGAATACTTAAAGCTTCTTTTGCATCTATAAACTTAATTAAAAGCGGGAATTTTTCTCCAAAATGATCATAAATTCTCCCTCCAACTAAGTCTGCTTTAAATTTAGAAATTAACTGTTTTAAATCTTGACCTTTTAGTTCACCATTCACAACTATTGAAGTATCTCCTTCCACATCAGATATTTCCCAACTCTCACCAATATCTGCTCTTGTTGACTGCTTATTTAATAAAGTTGCTAATTTTTCTCCTCCCCAAATTTTATCTTTTAATATGGGTTGAAATTTAATGAGTTGATTAACTTTCATGGTTATTTATTTTACCGACAAATTTAATGATTTACATTAAAAGTACTTCTAGTTAAATAGATAATTACCTATTTCATTCCACTTTTCTCAAAAAAAATCATTTTAGCTAAATTTATTTCAAAAGCTAGAAACAAGTTTATGATGAACGGAATTGATCTTTCTAGTCAATTTTCTTCTTTTTTTACAAACACAATTTTAGATAGTTTTTGCTATCATACCTAAACAGATTGACAAAGATTTATGAGTTATTACTATTAAAATAAAAATTAAAAGTTCTACTCTCGCCTAGACACTAAAAAAAAAATTAGCGAAATTCATTAGAACAACTAAAGGATTAAATTTTACTATAAAACTAAGCATTAAGACTTAAGATATTTTGATACTTTATCATATTTGTAAATAAATTAATAATTATTGAGTATATTTAAGCACTTTTTTTAACCTCCACAAAATTTATGAAAACTTTAAAGAAATTTATAATCTTAATCTGTTTGTTAAATATTTATTTCACATTCAGCACCGAAAGAGAATTATATGTAGACAATTTTAGTAATATTTTAGGAACCTATCATTTAGAAACTGAATTATTAGAATTTGCAAAAAATCATGAAATCAATACCTTAATTCTTTATGATTTACATAAAATTAATAAAAGATTTCCATTAGGCGATGAAACAAAAAATGGAGTTCTAGCTAGTTTTATTGTTAAAGCAAAAGTTGAATATGGAATTCAAAAAATAAGTGCCTCTGGTGAAAGTAGCGATTTTTTTATAAATGCTATTCACGCATACAATACTTCCAGAACAAAAACTAGTGAAAAATTTGATATTTACAATTTAGAATATGAATACTGGGATGAGGAGTCTTCTTCAAACAATGGTTATTATTGTAAAAATTATCTAAAAGATAGCTATGAAAAATGTAATCGTGAAAATTCTTTTAAATTCTATGTGGAATCTTTAATAACTATGAGAAGACTTGCCGATGAAATCGCCCACCCAGTGAAAGTAGAGGCTTATATTGGTAAATTCACAGAAAAAGAAGTGCAAAATGTTAGTGATCATGTAGATAGATTATTAATACATGCCTATGTTAAAACACCTCAAGAAAGTTTTCATTACGTAAAAAATAGACTAGACTTATTGGCAGGTATTGATTCTAAAATTAAAGTTTCTATTTTATATTCTTCGGAAATGAACTTTATGGGGAAATGGTTTAAAACACAATCATTTCAAACAGCTGAAGAAATTTTCTTTAAAGAATTAGAAAAAGAAGAAATAGAATTAGAGCAGAAATTAAACTTTAAGGGGTTTACTTACTATAACTATAGTTACTTTCAATATTCTTTAAAGCGATTTAAAAACCAGAGAAATAGACCTAAAATAAACTATTCACCGCAGTAGCTTATAAAGTTTTCAGGGTTTCACTCAAAGTTATTTTTAAATCTAAATTATTAGAGAGGTGTTTTCTTAATTTCTGATAGATAACTACACAAATATTTTCTGAAGTAGAATTCAAATCTCTAAATTCTTCGTCTCTAACCTTTAAATTTTTATGATAAAAACACTCCTCTATCTCAGACTTTATTAAATTTTTAAGAACTCTTTAATCATAAAACACTAGTAATAAACGACTTATTTATAAAAACATGATATATATCATGTTTTTATATAAAGTACTCTATTACCTTTGAGAGGATATATATCCCTACATATATATCCCCCCACATTATGAAACTTATTAAATATGTTCTAATAGCAATTTGTTTGCTAAACATTTCCTACACATTAAGCACTGAAAGAGAACTATATGTCAACAATTTTAATAATATTTTAGGATCTTATCATTTAGAAACTGAATTATTAGAATTTGTAAAAAATCACGAAATCAATACCTTAATTCTTTATGATTTACATAAAATAAATAAAAGATTTCCATTAGGAGATGAGACAAAAAATGGAGTTCTAGCTAGTTTTATTGTTAAAGCAAAAGTTGAGTATGGAATTCAAAAAATAAGTGCATCTGGTGAAAGTGGCGATTTTTTTACTAATGTTATTCACCCCTATAATATCTCAAGGAAAAATTCTAAAGAAAAAATTGATATTTATAATTTAGAATATGAATACTGGGACGAGGAGTCTTCTTCAAACAAAGGTTATTATTGTAAAAGTTATCTAAAAGATAGCTATCAAAAATGTAATCGTGAAAATTCTTTTAAATTCTATATTGAGTCTTTAAAAATAATGAGAAAACTCGCAAATGAAATCGATCACCCAATACAAATAGAGGCTTATATTGGGAAATTCACAGGAAAAGAAGTACAAAATATAAGTAATCATGTCGATAGGTTATTAATACATGCCTATGTGAGAAAACCTCAAGAAAGTTTTCATTATATAAAAAATAGACTAAACTTATTAGCAGGTATTGATTCTAAAATTAAAGTTTCTATTTTAAATTCTTCGGAAATGAAATTTTTGGGAAAATGGTTTAGTACACAATCATTCCAAACGGCTGAAGAAATTTTCTTTAAAGATTTACAAAAAGAAGGAATAAATTTAAAAGATAAATTAAATTTCCAAGGGTTTACTTACTATAACTATAGTTACTTTCAATATTCATTAGAACGATTCAAAAATCATAAAAATAAGCCTAAATTATTCTCCAGTATAACTAACAAAGTTTCTAGGCGTTTCATATAAAGTTATTTTTAAATCTAAATTATTAGGGAGGTGTTTTCTTAATTTCTGATAGGTAACTACGCAAATATTTTCTGCTGTAGGATTCAAATCTTGAAATTCTTCAACTTCAACATTTAAATTTTTATGATCAAAACACTCCTCTATCTCAGACTTTATTAAATTTTTAAGAATTCCTAAATCATACACATATCCTGTTTCTTTATCAATCTCTCCTGTTAAAGAAACTATGAGCTCATAATTATGACCATGAAAGTTAGGATTACTGCACTTGTTAAAAATTTCAAAGTTTTTAGCATCCGACCAATCTTTTCTATACAATCTGTGCGCTGCATTAAAATGTGCTTTTCTATGAACAGTTACTTTAGGCATATATTTTTTTGTTTTAAATTAAAAACTAGTATCTCCAAGGTTATAACTTGAAATCTTCGAAAAAGATTCTTTAAAAATTATTTTAAACCACTCAGTATAAATTGAAGGGTTTTTCTCCATGTCAGATTTCACATCCTCTAACAACATCCATTTGTAATCTTCTGCTTCATCCTTATTGATAATTGGTCTATTATCGAAATAACCAATTAACACATGATCTAATTCATGCTCTGTTAAACCGTTATCAAAAGGAGCTTTGTATATAAATGAAAAAACTTCACTTAAACTTGTTACAAAACCCATTTCTTCTTGTAATCTTCTTTTACCTGCTTCTAAATTGGTTTCACCATTTCGTTGATGTGAGCAACATGTATTTGTCCATAATAACGGTGAATGATATTTATGCGCAGCTCTTTGTTGCAGCATTAATTCTCCTTTCTTATTAAAAATAAATACTGAAAAAGCTCTATGCAAAACAGCTTTTTCATGCGCTTCCATTTTAGGCATTAAACCTAATTGATTGTCGTTTTTATCAACTAAAATCACTTGTTCCTCCATGATTACAAATATAATGCAATCAAATAGTTTTAAAACTTAAAAATGTAATAAAACCATCAGATTTATCTATTGTTTTATTTTGATGATTTATATTTGATTTTTATAATAATCAATATCAAAAGTGAAAAGTTTCTATAAAATAGTATTCTTCTTAATTATTATTCCCTTTTATCAATGCAATCAAGAGAAAAATAAAAAAGAAAAAACTCTTGAAGTTAAACAGATAAAAGACCTTAAAAAGAAACAAGAAAATATAATTACGAAACCTTGGGATAGTTTAAATAGATTCAATACTGAAGCTTTTTTATTAGAATATGGAAAGCAAAATCAAGAAACTAAAGTACTTATAAAAACAAAATTCGGAAATATAAAACTGTTATTATACAAAGATGTTCCAATACATAGAGCTAATTTCATTTTTCTTACAAAAATTAAATATTTTAACACTACGGTTATTTACAGGGTAGCAAAAAATTTTGTTATTCAGGGAGGAAATTCTGATAATATGTATACTCAAAAACAGCGAAGAAAATATGGGAATTATTTAATGCAAACCGAATTCAGAAATCATAGAAAACACAAATATGGGGCATTAGCCGCTGCTAGACAGTGGGAAAATAACCCAAATAAGCTATCAAGCCCTTTTGAATTTTATATAGTTCATAAAAGAAGTGGTGCTCATCATTTAGACAATGAGCATACTGTTTTTGGCGAAGTTATTTCTGGTTTTGATGTTATGGATAGAATCTCTAAAGTAAAAGTTGGTGTCGATGAATGGCCCATTGAAGATATAAATATGAGCATAGAAATTTTAAATTAATATATTCTAAAAGAACAAGTAATTAACTGATTATCAGAAAAAAAATCGATCTAAAATTGTATTTTAGTGAAATTCTATTTTAGTGAAATTTTAAACTTTTTAAAAAATATTACTTGAAGTATTTGACTAAATTAGATAAATTAATAGATCATTTTTTTTATGAATCTTATTCTCATTATCAAGTAATAAGCTAAAAAAATTATAGAATAAAACCTATATTTGCACTTCAAATTTTGTAAATGAGTTTTTTAAAGGAAATAGCACGTAGAAGAACATTTGGAATCATTTCACATCCAGATGCGGGTAAAACTACTTTAACAGAAAAATTGTTACTATTTGGTGGTGCAATTCAAGAAGCTGGCGCTGTAAAAAACAACAAAATTAAAAAAGGTGCAACTTCCGATTTTATGGAAATTGAACGTCAAAGAGGAATTTCTGTTGCAACTTCTGTCCTGGCATTTATTTATAAGGATAAAAAAATAAACATTTTAGATACTCCTGGTCACAAAGACTTTGCTGAAGACACCTTTAGAACCTTAACCGCTGTAGATAGTGTTATTGTTGTCATTGATGTGGCAAAAGGTGTTGAGCCACAAACAGAAAAATTAGTAGAAGTTTGTAGAATGCGTAGCATACCAATGTTGGTTTTTATAAATAAACTAGATAGAGAAGGAAAAGATGCTTTTGATTTATTAGACGAAGTGGAACAAAAACTTGGTTTACGCGTAACTCCAATGAGTTTTCCTATTGGAATGGGATATGATTTTAAAGGAATTTATAATATTTGGGAAAAGAAATTAAATCTTTTTTCTGGTGATAACAAAACTACTATTTCTGATGGTGTTCAATTTGATGATTTATCGAACCCAGAATTAGATCAAATAGTTGGTGAAACTGCAGCTGAAACTTTACGCGAAGAAATTGAATTAATCGATGAAGTGTATCCATCATTTAATCAACAAGAATATTTAGAAGGAAAATTACAACCCGTATTTTTTGGGTCAGCTTTAAATAACTTTGGGGTGAAAGAATTACTAGATGCATTTATTGAAATTGCACCTTCTCCGCAGCCTAAAAAAGCGGAAGAACGCTTAGTAGATTCTAAAGAAGAAAAAATGACTGGTTTTGTGTTTAAAATACATGCAAATATGGACCCTAAACACAGAGACAGATTAGCTTTTATAAAAATTGTGTCGGGCACCTTTAAAAGAAATGCTCCTTATTTACATGTTAGGAATGGTAAAAAAGTAAAATTTTCTAGTCCTAATGCATTTTTTGCTGAGAAAAAAGAAATTGTAGAAGAATCTTTTCCTGGCGATATTGTAGGTATACACGATACTGGAAACTTTAAAATTGGTGATACTCTAACAGAAGGTGAACAATTAAATTTTAAAGGAATTCCGAGTTTTTCTCCAGAACATTTTAGATATGTAAACAACGCAGATCCAATGAAATCGAAACAACTTTATAAAGGTTTAGATCAGTTAATGGACGAAGGTGTGGCTCAATTATTTACTTTAGAAATGAACGGACGAAAAGTAATTGGGACAGTTGGTGCTTTGCAATATGAAGTTATTCAATATCGATTAGAGCATGAATATGGTGCAAAATGTACCTATGAAAATTTAAATGTTCACAAAGCTTGTTGGGTAGAACCTGAAAATATAAAAAGTGAAGAATTTAAAGAATTTAAACGAGTAAAACAGCGTTATTTAGCAAAGGATAAACAAGGTCAATTGGTCTTTTTAGCTGATTCCGCTTTTACAATTCAAATGACGCAAAGTAAATATCCTTCAGTAAAACTTCATTTTACAAGTGAATTTAAAGGTTGAAAATTATGAAAAAAATATTACTATTCCTTTTTACAATATTAAGTTTACAGGCTTTTTCTCAAACTTATAATTTATCTGAACTTAAAGGAAAAGAATTACACAATAGCATTCGTTTAAATTATATTTTAGTTCATCAACCTGTGAGTAAAGTGAACTATCAATTAGCGCCTACTTTGGGTTTTGTTGGTTTAAACTATAATTTACCTCTAAATGATTGGCTCTATGCGGGTGCTGGATTTCATACAGCTATTATTGGTGATCAGGGAGGATTATTTACATTAGGAGTTAATTTAGGTGTAAATAAAAAAATTTATAAAAATTTATATTTTGATGGCAACCTCCATTTTGGAGGTGGTGGTGGTTTTAGAAGTTTGGTAAATGGAGGTGGAATGATCTATCCAAATATTGGATTGCAATATAAGAAAAATGGCTATTCATTTGGTGTTCAATATGGCTATGTAAATTTCTTTACAGGTATTCAAAAAAATGATAATGTTTCATTCTTTTTAGAAATCCCAACAACTCTTAGAACTTCAACGTATGCAAATGCGCAAAAAACGTTTATTATAAATGATATTTCGAAAGATGAATTTTGGAAAAAACCAGCGGTCAAAAGTGTGCAACAATTAACTTTTGATTATTTCTTTCCAATTGGAATGTCAAGAGCAGACACTACAACTAATCCATCCTACAAAAATTTAAATGAAATCTTATCAATTATAGGTTTTGAATATCAACGATATCTAACGTCAAATACCTTTGTCTATGCGCATATAGATACTATGTATAATGGATTAGTTTCAGGTTTTATGGATTTATTTTTTGGTGTTGGCAAAAACTTTATTGAAACAACTCATATCAACTTATTTGCAAAGATAGGAATTGGTGCAGCGGGAGGAAGAATATATCCTGAAGGTGGTTTAACTATGTATCCCAATGCTGGTTTTGATTTGCGCATTACAGATAAGTTAGGTATCAGTGCGCATGGAGGTTATCATAGAGCAATTGGAGGAACATTTGAGGCCTATACTGCAGGATTTAGTCTAAAATATTATGGATTGACAGGAGGGATTAAAGATCCTTTTACAGGGGCAATTGCATCTAAAATTAAAACACATGGAATTGGTATTGGCGTTCAAAATCAAACCTATTTTAAGATTGCAAAAGATGACTACACCACCATAGACTTACAAATGATTTCATTAAAAGTTTATTATGATTTGAATAAACATTTTTATGCCGTGGGTGAAACATCTTTTGCTTATAAAGGGAAATCTGGAGGCTACGCGCATGGAATATTTGGTTTAGGAATAAGAAGTAATCTATTTCTAAAAAATAAAATCTCAATGTTTACAGAGTTCATGGGAGGTGTTGCCGGAGGTGCGGGTGTAGATACGGGCGAAGGCGTTTTAATAAGACCTACTGGTGGATTTAATTATCACATTAGCGATAGTTTAACATTTAATATCGCTATTGGACAAACTTCAACACCTTTTGGCAATGTCAATTCTACAAATTTAAATGTAGGATTTGACTATAAAATATCCATTTTAAACGCAAAAAAATAATTTACTCTGAACTTGTTTCAGAATGTTAAAAAAATAAAATCGATTAAATAAGAAAGAATGAACAACGGAATCTATGCAAAATTCACTACTCCAAAAGGTGAAATTTTAGTACAATTAGAACATGAAAAAGCGCCAGGAACAGTAGGTAACTTTGTTGCTTTGGCAGAGGGTAATTTAGAAAATGCTATCACGCAACAAGGAACTCCCTACTATGATGGATTAGAATTCCATAGAGTAATTCCTGATTTTATGATTCAAGGAGGATGCCCTCAAGGAACAGGAACAGGAAACCCTGGTTATAAATTTGATGATGAATTCCATCCAGATTTAAAACATGATGCTCCTGGAAAACTTGCAATGGCCAATTCTGGTCCTGGCACTAACGGAAGCCAATTTTATATTACGCACGTTCCTACTCCTTGGCTAGACAATAAACATACCGTTTTTGGTTCTGTAATCGAAGGACAAGATGTTGTTGATTCAGTAAAACAAGGCAATGAAATGTCTCTCGAAATTATTAGAGTTGGTGCAGAAGCAGAAAACTTCAATGCTGTTGAAGCATTTAGAACTTTTGAAGGTTCTAGAGAGAAAAGAGAAGCAGAAGAAAAAGTAAAACAAAAAGAATTATTAGATTCTGTTGCTAAAGGTTACGCAGAAACTGCAAGTGGTTTACGTTATCAAATTTTACAAAAAGGTGATGGAAAACAAGCAACCAAAGGAGCTGGAGTTTCTGTACATTATAAAGGTCAATTATTGGACGGTACCGTTTTCGATTCTTCTTACAAAAGAAAACAACCAATTGATTTTAATGTTGGTGTAGGACAAGTAATAGCTGGCTGGGATGAAGGAATTCAATTATTACAAGTTGGTGATAAAGCTCGCTTTGTAATCCCTTCTGACTTAGCATATGGATCTGCAGGTGCAGGTGGAGTAATTCCTCCAGACGCAACCTTAATTTTTGATGTAGAATTAATGAATGTAAAATAACTTTTTCACATTTACAAAGAACAGGGACCCTCGATATTTGAGGGTCCTTTTTTATTTTACAGAAATCTTTTATTTTTCTGTCAATTTATAGTGCCTTCTAGAATACTTTAATAAAAAACCTCACTAGATACTATAACTTCCGGCCTTCCAATAGGGTGTAATATTAAAAATGTTGCAAATTTAAAAATTTATGACTCTTATAAGTTTGCGCTAATCTCTTATGAATTATATAAACTTCTAATATGATTAAGGTTACGATACAGAAGGAATTCACTTTTTAAAAGTGAATAGAAAAGATAAAAAGTTTTATTAATAATTTGCAAAAAAAACATTGTAGAACTCAAAAATGATTTTATATTTGCAGCTCTTTACCACGCGAAAGTAGCTCAGTTGGTAGAGCGTCAGCCTTCCAAGCTGAATGTCGCCAGTTCGAACCTGGTCTTTCGCTCAAAAAGACTTTATTAGAAATAATAGAGTTTTTTTTTGCTCTAAATTCATTAATATTTGAAATAAAAGGGCTGATAAACAGTATCAAAAACTTACTAAATAAACCTACTATTTAGCTGATAGGAAAGACATTATCGGATATAATGTTTTTCTGTTTTACAAACTCTTTAACTTATCGCCAAATAGTAATAATAAAATAATTGGAATTGCTAAGAAAATAACAAAAACCGTATTTGTAAAGAACAGTTCTGGTTTCAGAATTAAAGTTAAAATAAAACCACCCATAGCACCTCCTAGATGAGCAGCATGTCCAATATTTCCTACCTGTTTTTTCATTCCATAAATGGAATATAACAAATAACCAACTCCAAAAATATATCCAGGAATAGGAATTGCAAAAAACAATAATAATTGCATATCCGGAAACACTAATATGGATGAATATACAATCCCTGAAACAGCACCAGAAGCACCAACGGCACTATAATAATGTTCATATTTATGGTATTGTAATGTATATAAATTTCCAGCAATTAAACTTCCAAAATAGATAATTAAAAAACTAGTTATCCCTGAATTAGTTGCTACAAAACCCCCAAAAACATAGAGTGCATACATGTTAAAACCAAGATGCATCCAATCTACATGCAAAAATCCAGAAGTTAACATTCTAATTTTTTCATTCCCCAAAACTCTTCCAACTTGAAATTTATATTTATTTAAGAATGAATTATCATCAAAACCTTTCATTGAAAATAAAACGTTGACGATAATGATTAATAAAACTATGGGGTTTGAACCTTGTAACATCCTACAAACATAATAAAATCTGTTTGTTTTAACTATTTCTAATTAAATATAAATACTGATATTTGCAATAAAAATTAACCTTATGCAATTTCTAGTTTTTGCACTTACTTACCCTTTTATTTGGCTATTATCGAGATTGCCAATGCGCATATTATATATAAAATCTGATATTTTTTTCTTTTTGATTTATTACGTTTTTAGGTATCGGAAAAATGTAGTTTTAGAAAACTTAAGATTAGCTTTTCCTGAGAAATCAGAAGCAGAAAGAAAAAAAATATCTAAAAATTTCTTTAAACATTTTACTGATTTATTTATGGAAAGTGTAAAAGCTTTCTCAATATCAGAAAAAGAAATTTTAAAACGTTATACCTATAAAAATCCTGAATTGGTAAACGACTTTACAAAACAAGGAAAAAGTATTGCATTAGTTGCTGCTCATCAAGCAAATTGGGAATGGTCTATAAGTTTACCATTAGTTTTAGAAGGAAAAGTTAATGGTGCATACACAAAACTGGGTAATACTTACTTTGAAAAAGCAGTAAGAAGCTCTAGAGAAAAATTTGGTGTTTCAGGTTATAAAACAAGTGAAACCGTAAAAGGAATGCAACGGAATTTTGCAGAAAAAACGCAGGGGTTATATATTTTGTTGAGTGATCAATCTCCACAAGTTCATAAAACGTTTTATTGGAGCACATTTTTTGGTGTCAAGGTTCCTATCCATACGGGAGCTGAAATGCTTGCTAAAAAGTTTGATTTGGTCGTTATAAATTATGTAACTAGAAAAGTAAAAAGAGGTTATTATGAAACGGAATTTCAATTAATAACCGAGACTCCGAAAGAGTTTGATAATTACCAAATAACTGATAAATATTTGCGCTTAACGGAAAGAAACGTCATACAGCAACCTGAACTTTATTTATGGTCTCATAAGAGATTTAAACACAGAAACAGTTTTGATGAATGGCAAAAAATGAAAGCCTCTAAACAGAAAACCAAGAAGTAACTAACTCTTTTTCTATGGGCTTTGTAAATTTATGAACATAATCATTCTTCAAAGAATCATAGCTATAATCCTTCGCCCAATCTTTAATATTTAATGATAATTCTTGTAGAGATTTACAAATAAAAGTTAGTTCAGAATTTGTTATTGTTGGATGCAAAGACAAACGCACCCAACCTGGTTTTTGTGTATTGCAACCATGTGAAATTTCATCTTTTATTCTATTTGAAGTCACTTGATCTACATTTAATAAGAAATGTCCATACGTTCCTGCACAAGAACAACCACCTCTCGTCTGAATTCCAAAACGATCATTCAATAATTTTACGACTAAGTTAAAGTGATACTTTTCAAAATAGAATGAAAAAATACTTAATCGTTTTTTATGATTCGGAGCTAATATTTTCACCCCAGATAAACTTTCTAAAGTATGAAACATCGTTTCATTAATTTCATCTTCTCTTCTTCTAATATTTTCAACACCCATTTTATCTTTCAACTGAATTGAAAGTGCAATCTTAATTGTTTGCAAAAATGCTGGTGTTCCGCCATCCTCTCTTGTTTCTACATCGTCAAAATAGTCATGTTGCCCCCAAGGATTTGTATAACTTACAGTGCCACCTCCTGGATTATCTGGCACTGTATTTTTATATAATTTCTTATTAAAAACTAATACCCCAGCACTTCCTGGGCCTCCTAAAAATTTATGAGGTGAAAAGAAAATAGCATCTAAATGCTCATCCTCTATTTCTGGATGCATATTAATACCTACATAAGGCGCACAGCAAGCAAAATCAACAAAACACAATCCGTTATATTGATGAATTAATTTAGCTACTTTATGGTAGGGAGTTTTTATACCCGTTACATTAGAACAGGAAGTAATTGAAGCAATTTTAATTTTTCTATGTTCATGTTTTTGGATGCATTTTTCAAAGCTATCTAGACACAGTAAACCTTCCTCATTACAAGGAACCACTTCTACATCTGCAATCGTTTCTAACCAAGAAGTTTGATTAGAATGATGCTCCATATGTGATATAAAAACAATAGGTTTTAAATCTTCTGGTACAGTTGTATAATCTTTTAAACTTTCAGAAACTTTTAAACCTAATATTCGTTGAAATTTATTCACAACACCAGTCATTCCAGAACCGGTTGTTATCAAAACATCATTAGAGTTCGCATTTACATGACGTTTTATAATATTTCTGGCTTCGTGATAAGCGAGCGTCATGGCTGCACCAGAAGTTGAAGTTTCTGTATGCGTGTTGGCTACAAAAGGTCCAAATTCATTACATATTTTTTCCTCAATTGGTCTATACAATCTTCCACTCGCAGTCCAATCTGCATAGATAAGATTTTGCACTCCATATGGAGACATAAATGTTTGATTTACACCAATAATATTCTTACGATATTGATCGAAATATTGCTCTAAATTTTTCATTAAATTCTAAATTTTCCACCAACTAAAATATTGTTCTGTAAGAAGAAAAAATCTTGAGAAGCGCTATCTGCAGGATTGGTGCTAATTTTAACATTTGACATATTTATATATCCACCTTTTAAATCTGCTTGAATAAAAAAGTGTTTCAAAAAGGTTATATTTAATCCAAATCCTACAGACAATCCATATCCAGAAATATGATAATCATCATGTCTTTCCATATCTAATAATGTTGTATCTGTTTTTGGAAATAATAAACCAAAACCTAAACCCTCCGTTGCATTTATTTGAAAGCTGTCAGAATCTAAACCAAACCAACTACTTATATCATCAAAACGATATAACTGCATGTTAATATAATTTAAACCATCTGTATGTTCTAATCTCAAAAAATCTTCTGTTAATTGAATTTGTTGACCAGTATAAACTCCATCATATTTAACATTTCCAATATTTATGATTCCATCTATATCGACAAATTGATCATTATCAACAACATATTTCATATGATCTATACCTATTGAAATCGTATAATTCTCTTTAAAAAAATAACCTATTCTCGCGTTTGTTTGTGGTTTAGTGAGGTTTGATATTCCAAAATACTTTTTGAAAGTAAATGCTGATGGTGTATCGTGCGCTTTCACACTTTGTAACGTAAAATCATAATTATCGCCTTTAAATCGAATGTCTGACTTTGAAAAACTTGCCCAATTCCACCCCCAATAAACAAAGAACTTTCCTTTGTTAAGTACTTTCTTTTTTTTAGATGTTATATCATTTTGCTGTCCTAATAAAGAAGAAATACTTAAAAAAAGAACTGCTAAAGTTATAATATATGTTTTCAAAACTTAAAATTAATTTTTAAATAATTTCTTTAATTTCATTGATAAATCTAACCGCTAAAGCATCTGCCGATTCTTGAGATTTTGCCTCTGTATAAATTCTAATGATTGGCTCTGTATTCGATTTTCTTAAATGAATCCATTCGTCTGAAAAATCGATTTTTACCCCATCAATGGTATTAACATCCTCGTTTTTATAAGTTGAAGCCATTGTCTCTAAAATTTCATCAACATTAATTTCTGGTGTTAATTGAATTTTATTTTTACTCATAAAATAACTAGGATACGAATCTCTTAATTCTTTACAAGATATTTTTTTATGTGCTAAGTGTGATAAAAATAAAGCTACTCCCACTAAAGAATCACGTCCATAATGCGAAGCAGGATAAATGATCCCTCCATTTCCTTCGCCACCAATTACAGTATTGGTCTCCTTCATTTTAATAACAACATTTACTTCGCCTACAGCACTTGCTGTATAAGTTCCACCATGTTTTTGAGTAACATCTCTTAAAGCTCTGGAAGAGGATAAATTGGACACTGTATTTCCTCCACCTAAACGTCCTAAAACATAATCTGCACAAGCAACTAAAGTATATTCTTCACCAAACATCGAACCATCCTCAGAAACCAAAGCTAATCTATCTACATCTGGATCTACGACAACTCCGAAATCTGCTTTTTCTTTAACTACTAATTCTGAAATATCTGTTAAATGATCTTTTAAAGGTTCTGGATTGTGAGGGAATTGTCCGTTTGGTGTACAATATAACTCAACACATTTTACACCTAATTTTTTTAGTAATGCGGGTATAAAAATTCCTCCTGATGAATTCACACCATCAACAACAACTTTAAATTTTGCTTTTTTAATAGCTTTTACATCAACTAAATCAAGTTTTAAAACTTCTTTAATATGCTTTTTTAGATATTTTTTATTTTTTTTATAACTTCCTAAGTCATCAACTTGTGCAAAAGTAAAGGCCTCACTTTCTGCCAATTCTAAAATTTTCTCACCTTCAGCACCATTTAAAAACTCACCTTTCTCATTCAATAATTTTAAGGCATTCCATTCTTTTGGATTGTGAGAAGCTGTTAAAATAATACCTCCATCTGCTTTTTCTAAAGGCACGGCAACCTCTACTGTTGGTGTTGTAGATAAGCCTAAATCAATCACGTTAATGCCCATCCCTACCAATGTATTTGCCACCAAACTAGAAACCATTTTACCAGAAATACGAGCATCTCTGCCAATTACTACAGTGATTTTTTCTTTGTTTGGATTTCTATTTTTTATAAAAGCTCCATAAGCTGAAGCAAATTTTACAGTATCTATAGGAGTTAAATTATCCGCAGTTTTACCACCAATTGTTCCTCTAATTCCTGATATTGATTTTATTAATGTCATTGTCTTTATTTTTCACAACAAATATAATTTTTTTCAATTGATTTTAATTAATTAATTAATATCCTATTAGTGTTTTTCTAATACAAAATCCTTTTCGTTTTTAATGCGTTATGTTTTTTTAGTATCTTTAAAATTAAGATTGAACTAATGATACATTTATTCAGAAAAATTAGACAAGAACACATTACGAAGAATAGATTAAGAAAATATTTAATGTATGCTTTTGGAGAAATTATATTGGTAATGGTTGGTATTTTGCTGGCACTACAATTTAATAATTGGAACCAAGAGAAAGAAAATACGAAAAAAGAAAATTGGTACTTAATTAATATTGTTGAGGATATAGAATATCAAAAAAGTAGCATAAAATATATTAAAAATAATTGCCTTAAATCTATAGAAATTGGACAATCAATTATGAAGGCATATAAAACGAACAAAACTTTTTTAGAAGTAGATAGTTTAGACAAAAAGCTAAATTTTTTAATGAGGTCGTTTACGTTTCCAAATATAAACAACACGTATTCTGAGCTTGTTTCTTCTGGTAAATTTGACTTAATTCAGGAAAAAGAATTAAGCCTAAATATTATTGATTACTTCATTTATATTGAAGAAAATCATACTAATACAAAAACTGCTATTATAAATGTATTCTACCCAGAAATTTATCATGTTTATAATCAATTTTCTCAAGCAGTACCATATGAAAAAAACATGAATACTACTAATCAATATATATTAGAAGAAGATTCAGATATCACAAAATACATCAATAATTTACTAGAGAAACCTGCATCTAAATTACTTCTTATGAATGCTATTAGAACACAAATTTCAATTTTAATGAATAATGTTGCAGTTATAGATGAAACATTAGAACTCTCAAAAGAGTTGATTCAATTAATTGATAACTATTTAGGATTAACCTCGGAAATGGTAAATCATTATGATTGATAAGAATGAGTAACTCACATTTCGTTTCTCATTGTAGAATAAGTGTTTTTTAATTATAAAACTTATTATTATTTCATCGGAGTACCATACAAATCGTAATCTCCAGCTTCATGAATTTTTACATCTATAAACTCCCCTATTTTTATATAATGCTCTTTAGCATCAACCAAAACATCATTATCTACATCTGGTGAATCAGATTCTGTTCTTCCGTAAAAATATTCGCCATCTTTTCTATCAAACAAACATTTAAAAGTCTTTCCTATTTTAGCTTGATTCAATTCCCAAGAAATTTGAGATTGAACTTCCATAATTTCATTTACTCTTTTAAACTTTACTTCAGCAGGCACATCATCTTCTAAAACATATGCTCCCGTATTTTCTTCATGCGAATATTCAAAAGCACCTAAACGTTCAAATCGCATTTCTTCCACCCAGTCTTTCAATTCTTGAAACATTTCTTCTGTTTCCCCAGGGTAACCAACAATTAAAGTAGTTCTGATTGCCATTTCTGGCACAGCTTCTCTAAATTTATGAATCAATGCAGTTGTTTTTTCGTGCGTTGTTCCACGTTTCATAGATTTTAGCAACTCTGTATTAATGTGCTGTAGAGGAATATCTAAATAATTACAAACTTTTGGCTCACGTTTCATCACGTCTAAAACATCCATAGGAAACCCTGTTGGAAAGGCATAATGCATGCGGATCCACTCAATTCCGTCTACTTTTGCTAAAGCTTCTAATAATTGGGCTAATGCTCTTTTTTTGTAAATATCTAAACCATAATATGTTAAATCTTGTGCGATTAACATTACCTCTTTAATTCCTTTTTCTGCTAGTTTTGTTGCTTCAGTAATAATATCTTCAATTGGCGTAGATACATGTTTTCCTCTCATTAAAGGAATTGCACAAAACGAACAAGGTCTATCGCAACCTTCTGCAATTTTTAAATATGCGTAATGTTTCGGGGTTGTTGTTAAACGTTCTCCAATTAATTCGTGTTTATAATCTGCTTCTAAAACTTTTAATAGATTTGGCAAATCATGTGTTCCGAAATACTGATCTACATTAGGTATTTGGTCTTCTAAATCTGGTTTATAACGTTCACTTAAACATCCAGAAACAAAAACTTTATCAATTTCTCCTGCTTCCTTTCTGTTTGCGTAGTGCAAAATAGTATCAATAGATTCCTCTTTTGCTTTCCCTATAAAACCACAAGTATTTATAACTACAATATTCCCATCATCTTCAGGATCTTCATGCACAACATTTTTACCATTTGCTTTTAACTGACCCATTAACACTTCACTATCGTAAATATTTTTAGAGCAACCTAAGGTAACAACATTGATCTTATTTTTCTTGATGGTTTTTGTACGCATATTTTAGCTTTTTGCCTTTCACTAAATCGCTTTTGGCAGTATATTTTTATAAATTATTATTCGAATAATATAAATTATTAAAATGATCGCAAAAATAGTGCTTTTAAAATGATTGGTATTCTTTCTATTGATTGTTTTTAGTCAATTGTAAAAATTTCGACATTTATTTAAAAATGGCAAATACTTAAGATTAGTACTTTTAAGGGTTTTTTAGATCTCATAAAAATATTAGAAAAGATAACAAATACAACTTCTTAAAAAAAAAAAATAGCTTGTGTATAGAATAACCCATAAAATTTTATCGAAAGACGCTGAAAGACATGCTGTTTTGTTTTTTTTAGCACTGATAATAGGGTTTTGTTTTGAGATTTTTTTTGGTAAAGAAAAATATAATGAAGCTTTTCTAGGATTATAAAGAGAAAATAAAGAATACATTAACAATAAAGACTTTAACTTTTAGCGAAAATCGCTGGTTCCTATATTACTATTAGCAGTGCAGGACAGATTTTAATCCAATGAATAGATAAAAGTAATAAATTGCGACTGCAAAATAATTTACAAAATCCTTTTTATTGTAAATTTGTAAATCAACTTGGATGTTTGTCGCTTAAAAAACAGGAATGAAAATAAAAAAATTAAAAAAAACGATTTCAAGTATGTTCAGGTTTCTTTTTTTCTTGAGTATAATTGTTCTTTTAGTTAGTTGCGGAATCTTTAAAAAGAGGTATTCTGGCGATGTTTCAGATCATTTTAATGGCAAGAAGTTTGTAAACATCAATGGAGGGCAAGTAAATGGTGCAACAGAGTTGTTTAAATTTATGCGCACTAGAAATCCTACAAAATGGATTAAAGAATACGAAACGTATTCAAGAGACATCCCTATAGAGAATAATTATACAGATAGTATTAAATTAATTTTTATAAATCACAGTACCTTTCTTATTCAATTAGATACGCTAAACATTCTAACAGACCCCATTTGGTCTGAAAGATGCAGTCCGGTGCAATGGGCCGGTCCTAAAAGAAACAGACCGCCTGGCGTAACTTTTAATAGTTTACCAAACATAGATGTTGTGCTAATTAGCCATAATCATTATGATCATTTGGATAAAAACACCATTCTAGGCCTTCAAAAAGAACATACACCTCAGTTTATTGTGCCGCTTGGAGTCTCTCATTTTTTTAAACGATTGGGCATTCAGAATGTTATTGAAATTGATTGGGATGAAGAAATTAAATTTAAATCTCTAAAAATAAAAGGCACACCCGCCGTGCATTTTTCCAGCAGAGGCGCTTTTGATCAAAATAAAACACTCTGGTGTGGGTATTTAATTAAAGGATCTAAAAATATTTATTTTGCTGGGGATACGGGGTATGATGAAAATATTTTTAAGAAAATAGGAAATGAAAATCCGAGTTTAGACTTGTCTATTATTCCAATTGGCGCTTATAAACCCAATTGGTTTATGTCCCTAATTCATACAAATCCGAATGAGGCCGTAAAAATACATGTAGACTTAAAGACAAAACAATCTGTAGCCACACATTTTGGCACATTTGCTTTGGCTGATGAAGGACAAGGCGAAGCTGGGAAAGATCTAAAAATAGCATTGGGCACCTATAAAATTTCAAATGAGAAATTTTTAATTCCTGAGGAAGGAATTTTCTATGAGTTTTAAGCATTTTTGAAGAGCACTCAATTTAATCGATGGAATTTAAAAAGAAGCTAGAAATGCTCGTTTGTTATACTCTCATTCTCTCTATTGATAGTTTTTAGGCATCATTCTAACTTTTGTTAATCACTTGTAACTATAGTCAACTTCTAAAAAAAACAATTAAAAGAAGGAATTAAAAGAAACGTAAAGTGGAAGTCTCTCTTGAATATTTATGAACTTTGAGATAGGTTCAATATTAGCATTTCCAAATTACAACAAATCCTGAATAATAATTATCGATTAGAATTTATAATGATTTGGTAGATAATTTCTAATCCAATAAATATTAAAAAAAGAGCAAAAGAAAAACGGGTATTAATAACCTCATGAAACTGAAACCTATATTCTAAAAAATCATATATATCTGAAGGTTTTGAAATTTTATTTTATGAATTTTTACGCTACCTATTTTAACGCCCAAATTTTATTTTTTTCTAGACTTAAAAAAATTAAATTAGCTATGTGATTGCAGAATTCAATAAAATAAGATCAAACAAGCAATAAAGTCTTTTAAAAACACAATAATCGAGCAACCTAGCGCTTATTTATAATTGCACATGAGTTAAAATATTATGAAAAAAACCTCAAGTAAAAACAAAACAGTTATCGCTAAATTCGAGCCTAAAGACGGAGAGTGTCTATTTTTCATTGGTCAAGATATGAAGGCCATTGGAGGTCTTGATAATTACGCACATGGCTATTGTGACTATTTTGAGGTTCCTGCAGGTATTACTTTATATACTAGTTTTGCTAAAGGAACAGAATCTTATGGATATACACAGAAAGGTAATGACGGTATTAAAACTATTGCCAATTGGGGTGCAGAAGATAGCTGTGCACAGAGTTATATTGATGATGACAATTTTAAGCACAGTATGATTGCTATTGGATTATCTCTGGTTGGTCATGAAAAAAAGGTAGCGATTGGAATACACGATCATTTAATAAAAGAACTTGGCGATTGGATTAAAGGAATAGAAAGACCTGTTTTTCTTAGAATTGGTTACGAATTTGATGGTTGGGATTGGAACGACTATAATAAAGATGCATATTTAGCTTCTTGGAAACGAATTCATTCTAAATTTGAAGAAATGAAAGTGAAAAATGTTGCTTTCGTTTGGCAATCTAAAGGAACAGAATCTGGACAGGAAATTCTTGAACAATGGTATCCAGGTGATCATTTAGTCGACTGGTGTGGCTATTCCTATTTTAATAACCCAGACGAAGAAATGCTGGCATTTGCCAGAAAACACAAAAAACCCGTATTTATAGCGGAGGCCTCCCCTATTCTATTTGATGGTCCGGAATTTTTAGATACTTTTCTAACAAATCCTAATCAAGCAAAACAGGCATGGGAAGAATGGTTTATACCTTTTCTTAAAACCTTAAACGACAATCTAGATATAATAAAAGCATTCTCCTACATTAACGTCAACTGGTCTATACAGCCAATGTGGCTAGATAACGATTTATTTAAACATGTAGACTCTCGAATTCAAGAAAGTGAGTTTATTACAAAAAAATGGTTGGAAGAAGTAACAAAACCAAGATATTTAAAACCAAACCCTAACCTGTGGTCTAATTTACAGAAAAACAATAAAATAGTTGAATAATTAAACTTAACGTTTAACAAAAATTCGACTCAAGAACATACCTAATTATTTGTTCCTGCTTTTTTTTAATTAAAAAAAGAATCAACAAACTCATATTTATTAAACACTTGTAAATCATCGATTTCTTCTCCTACTCCAATATATTTTACAGGAATTTGAAATTGATCTGAAATACCAATAACGACGCCACCTTTTGCCGTGCCATCTAATTTGGTCACTGCTAAAGAAGTTACCTCTGTGGCTAATGTAAACTGTTTTGCTTGCTCAAAAGCATTCTGACCAGTGGAGCCATCTAAAACTAATAAAACTTCATGTGGCGCATCTTCTACAACTTTCTGCATTACACGTTTAATTTTAGTCAATTCGTTCATTAAATTGACTTTATTATGCAGTCGTCCTGCTGTATCTATAATAACAACATCTGCATTTTGAGTAACTGCAGATTTTAAAGTATCAAAAGCAACAGAAGCTGGATCTGATCCCATTTCTTGGCGTACAATAGGTACATCTGTTCTGTCTGCCCAAACTTGTAATTGATCTATCGCTGCTGCTCTAAAAGTATCTGCTGCTCCTAAAACTACTTTTAAACCTTGTTTCTTAAACTGACTGGCTAATTTACCAATAGTGGTTGTTTTACCAACACCATTTACACCAACAACCATTATCACATAGGGTTTTTTGTGCTCTGGAATTGTAAATTCAGTTTCGTTTCCAATATTTGTTTTAGATAATAACCCAGCTATTTCTTCGCGCAAAATTGTATTGAGTTCATCTGTACCAACATATTTATCTTTCGCAACTCTTGCCTCTATTCTTTTAATAATTTTAAGAGTGGTATCTACACCAACATCAGATGCTACAAGAATCTCTTCTAAGTTATCTAAAACATCATCATCTACTTTAGATTTACCTGCAACTGCTTTTGTTAACTTACCAAAGAAATTTTCTTTAGACTTTTCTAATCCTTTGTCTAAGGTTTCTTTTTTTTCTTTTGAAAATATTTTTTTAAAAAAACTCATTTTTATTTTTATTCTATGCAATAGTATGCTAAAAAACATGCCATTTGTTTGGTTTGGTCAAATTGTCATTAAAGCTGCCAGCGTTCACAATAGAAACGATATACTTTTTTTGTGCTCAACTTATTCTAGCATCAAACGGTGAAATATGAAAACAAGTTCCGCTTAACAATGTTTAATAAAGAAACAAGCCTTCTAAGTAACAACCAAAAATACGGAATTATAAGGCACAAAAAAAACTACTTTCTAAATTAGAAAGTAGCTTTAAGTATTTTATGCAGTAAATATTACTTTTTTGCTAAAAAGTCATTTACTTTTTCTGGTTGCATGATTGATTCTACAAAAGTGTAAGCTCCTGATTTTGGAGATTTAATCATTTTTATAGCTTTACTTAATCTTTTTGAAGATGTTTGTAACGATGCTACGGTTTTTTTTGCCATTGTGTATATTTTTTAAATCTATGTGCTCTGTTCTGAGTTCTAGATATTTTAATTATTTAATTTCCTTGTGAACAGTCATTTTCTTTAAGATAGAATTGAATTTTTTAATTTCCATTCTGTCTGGAGTGTTCTTTTTATTCTTAGTTGTTATGTATCTAGAAGTACCTCTTTCTCCTGAAGCTTTATGCTCTGTACATTCTAAAATTACCTGAACTCTATTTCCTTTTTTTGCCATCTGTATAAAATTTTAAATCGCTTAAGCTTACTTAGTTAAAAATCCATTAGCTCTCGCTTCTTTTATAACTGCAGAAATACCTTTTCTGTTAATATTTTTTAAAGCTGATGCAGATACTTTTAAAGTAATCCATTTATCTTCTTCTGGAATGTAAAAACGCTTGGTCATTAGATTAGCGTCAAACTTTCTCTTAGTTCTATTTAAAGCGTGAGACACATTGTTCCCAACCATTGCTTTTTTTCCTGTTAATTCACAAACTCTAGACATCTTTTCGACAGTATTTATAGTGTTATCTCTAAACGAGGTGCAAATCTACAAATAAATCTAATTCTGAACAAAATAATTTTACAATTTTTAATGAATTTCTTTCTGTAAAATTTCAAGTGCTTTACTTACTGTTCTATTGATTACTTTTTCTCTTGGCTGACCAAAATTAAATTCTTGCACAATCTCTTTATCATCTGACACAAAAGCAATATAAACCAACCCTACACTTTTATCATTATGATCTGTTGTTGGACCCGCATTACCAGTCACGGCAATTGCGTAATTTGTTTGTAATTTTTCTTTGACGCCCCTTGCCATTTCTAAAGCTACCTCCCCACTAACAACTGTATGTTTTTTTATAGTCTCTGCAGAGACATCTAACAGCTTAATTTTTGTTTCTGCTGAATACGTTACAAAACTTCCTTTGTAATAGGCAGAAGACCCTGCAACGGATACTAAAGTTGCTGCTATTTTACCTCCCGTTAAACTTTCTGCTGTAGCAATTGTTTGGTTACTTTTCTTCAGCAACTCACCTACTTTTTTTTCTAAAGAACTATCATCGTCTAAACCTGTTATAATTTCAGGAATTAATTGATAAACCTCATTAACCTTTGCATTTAAGGCTGTTTCCAAAACTTCTTTATTTTCGCCTTTGGCGGATAATCTTAAACGTACTCTACCAAAAGAGGGTAAATATGCTAACTTGATATCAAATGGTAAATTATTTTCAAAATCTTCAATTCTTTCTGCAATCGTACTTTCTCCTTGACCATATGTCATAATTGTCTTATGGATAATAAAAGGTAGCTTGAACTTTTTCTGAATTCTTGGTAAAACTTGATGCTTAATCAAACCTTTCATCTCATAAGGCACACCCGGAAGTGATACAAAAACAGTTTTATTTTCATAAAACCACATACCCGGTGCCGTGCCTAAATTATTCATTAATAAAGTCGCTTTTGAAGGCAATTGCGCCTGATATTGCTGCACTTTCTTATAGGGTATGTTATACTTCTTAAACATTTTTTGAATGTGTACCACAACCTCTGGATATTCTTTAACTTTGCCATCATTAAAAAACTCTGCCATTGTTTTTTTAGTAATATCATCTTTTGTTGGACCTAAACCTCCAGTAATAATTACAATACCAACTCTTTCTTGCGCTTCTTTTAAAGCATTTAGAATATGTTGTTTGTCATCTTGAATAGAAGTTATTTGATATACTGAAACTCCGATTTTATTTAATTGTTGACCAATCCATTGTGAATTTGTATCTACAATTTGGCCAATTAAAATCTCATCCCCAATTGTTATAATTTCTGCGTTCATCTATTCTTCTATTTTATTAATGTCTTTTTCCGTACTTTTTCTCTAATTCAAATAAAATTTAATCCATAAATGAGCAAAACCCAATGATGAGAAACTTATCCATGCTGCTTCAAAGCAATGGGCACTCAACTAAATTACCATGTATTCACCTAAAAAAAGGTAAAAAAGATATCAATTAAATTAATAACAAAAACCCTTGAATTATTTAACTCTAATATTAAACGCCTCTTTTCCTGCTATCACTCCTTTTAAAGAATCGTTCTCAAACACTTTACCCACTCCTGATGGAGTTCCTGTAAAAATAATATCACCTTTTTTCAAGGTAAAATATTGAGAAACATAAGAAATTAATTCATCAGTTTTCCATAACATCGCACTAGTATTTCCATCTTGAACAATTTCATCATTCTTATACAATTGAAATTTTAAATTCTCTAAATCAAATTGTTCTTTCGGATAAAATACACCAATAACGGCACTTCCATCAAATGCTTTTGCTTTTTCCCACGGCAAACCTTTTTCTTTACATTTTGCTTGTACATCTCTTGCCGTGAAATCAATGCCAAGTCCGATTTCATCATAATATTTATGTGCAAATTTTGCATCGATATGCTTTCCTACTTTATTAATTTTTATCAAAATCTCTACTTCATAATGAACATCATCAGAAAAAGGAGGTATAAAAAACGGATTATTTCTAGGTAAAATAGCAGAATCTGGCTTCAGAAAAACTACAGGATTCTCTGGTCTTTCATTTGCTAATTCTTCGATATGTTTTGCGTAATTGCGCCCAATACATATTATTTTCATAAAAAACCGTCTTTTAATTTCCCAAAAAGAGGGAAAACTCTTATTTTAAATTAAACTTTTAAAAAATCTAAATTGTAATCAAATTATAGTCATATACTTTTCTTTTAACAAAAAAAGATCCCATTTTAAAGTAATCTTCTCTCCGAAAAAATTAAGACAGCTATTTATTCTCCTGCTTCCGGAAAAACAACAGCCCTATTGCCAGAAACGATAATTTGATTATTTAAATGATTTTTTACTGCCCTCGCTAAAACTAATTTTTCTATATCTGCACCAATTCTTTTTAAGGTTGCTGGTGTACTTTCATGTGTTACAGGCTTCACATCTTGCTCAATAATTGGACCTTCATCTAAATCTTCAGTTGCATAATGTGCGGTTGCTCCAATTAATTTCACTCCTCTATCATATGCCTTTTTGTAAGGGTTTGCTCCTTGAAAAGCAGGTAAAAAAGAATGATGAATATTAATAATTCGCTCTGGATAATGATTGATGAAATTTGATGACAAAATCTGCATATACCTAGCCATAATTACCAAATCAATTTCATTAGAATCTAATAATTCAATAACTTGAGATTCTTGTTGTAATTTAGTTTCTTTTGTTATGGGTAGATAATGGAAAGGAACATTAAACATTTCTGCAATATTTCTTAATTTTTCATGATTACTGATAATCATTTTTACATTACAATTTAAACGTCCCTCTTTAAAACGCTCTAACAAATCGTATAAATTATGACTCGTATGAGAAACCATAATTGCGACATTTTGCTTTTTGTCACCATAATTTACAGACCAATTAAAACTTAAAGGTTCGGCTAGCTTTATGAAACTATTTTCTAATTCTTCTTGAGATATATCGGTTCCATCAGCATTTAACCGAACTCTCATAAAATATGTATCTTCAATAGAATTTACATACTGCTGACAACTTAAAATATTGAATCCTTTTTCATAAAAAAAATTGGTAATTTTTGCTACCAATCCTTTTTGATCTGGACATTTAATTAAAAAAGTAACTACTTGTGATTTCATTTTTTTTATTGATAGAATTAGAAATTTTAAAAAAAACAACTATTATTTTCTTTCCAAATTTATTTATTATTTATAAATTCACTTAGACTGACAAAACGAATACTAACAGCATAGAATTAAACCTATGGTATCCATTTTTTAGGAAAATTTGGCTTTCTTTTTTCAAGAAAAGCATCCCTTCCTTCTTTTGCTTCATCCGTCATATACGCTAAACGCGTTGCTTCACCAGCAAAAACTTGCTGACCAACCATTCCATCATCCGTTAAATTCATTGCAAACTTTAACATTTTTATAGAAGTCGGACTTTTATCTAAAATTTCTTGCGCCCATTCATAGGCTGTACTTTCTAATTTGTCATGAGTAATTACAGCATTGACCATTCCCATATCATAGGCCTCTTGCGCTGAATAATTTCTTCCTAAAAAGAAAATTTCTCTGGCTCTTTTCTGTCCTACCATTTTTGCCAAATAAGCAGAACCATATCCACCATCAAAAGAAGTTACATCTGCATCAGTTTGCTTAAAAATAGCATGCTCTTTACTTGCTAGGGTTAAATCACAAACTACATGCAAACTATGTCCACCACCAACTGCCCAACCAGGAACTACGGCGATTACAGCTTTTGGCATAAAACGTATTAAACGTTGTACCTCCAAAATATTTAAGCGGTGATATCCGTCATCACCAACATACCCTTGATGACCTCGTGCCTTTTGATCTCCACCAGAACAAAAAGAATATACGCCATCCTTTGAACTTGGTCCTTCAGCGGAAAGTAAAACAACGCCAATATTAATATCTTCGCCTGCGTCATAAAAAGCATCATACAATTCTTTTGTAGTTTTCGGTCGAAAAGCATTTCTAACATTTGGCCTATTAAAAGCTATTCTTGCAACTCCATTGCATTTCTTATAGGTAATATCTTCGTATTCTTTGGCCGTTTGCCATTCAGGTTGTATCATATTTTTGTATTTTGTGCGTTCTTATCACAGAACAAAAGATAATTGCTTGCAAAAATAAACATTCTAACTTATGATTAAGAAATCACTTACATTAATATTTATTCTTTTTTGTTTTTGGGGATTTTCTCAGAAAACGATTCAAAAAAATTTAGAATCTGATATTTTAGAAGCAACAAGAAATATCAGAATTTTTATTCCGGAAGGATATGAAAAAGATAGTATTCAAAATTATCCTCTAGCCATTGTTTTCGATGAAGAAGATTTATTCGATATTTATGTAAGTAATTCAATTTTATTTGCAAAAAAAGACAAAGCACCTAAACAAATTGTGGTAGGCCTTTCTATGGAAGAAACAAGAGGAAAGGATATTTCTTTTGATATTAATTCTGGAAAATTAACTTTGAGTGCAAATAATTTTTACGAATTTGTTCGTGATGAAGTTTTATTTTATATGGAAAGTAATTTCAGAACATCACCGTTTATAAGTCTTGTTGGTCATGGATATTCTGCAAATTTAATTACGCACTTTTTACAAGAAAACACTGCTTTTATTAATTCTTTTATTTGTATCAACCCAAGCTTTTCTGATTTTATAGGTAGAGAATTCGCTTCTTATAATCTACTCAAATTTAGAAAAGAAGATAATACTTTTTATTTCTATAGCAGCAATTCCAATTCATTTCCTGCAACTAAACAGAAAAAAATAGATCAAGTTCAACAAGGTTTATCCGCTTTACAAATCAAAAATTTTAATGTTATAAATGATGTAATAAATACTTCTAATTCAGTTTCTGCATTAGGTGAAGCAATTCCACGAGCATTAACAAAAGTTTTCGAAGTCTATTCAGGAATATCAAAAGAAGAATATGAAAAAAACATTAAAGAATTAGCGCCCCTGGATGCAATTTCCTATCTAGAAAATAAATATTTAGAAATAGAGTTTTTATTTGGTAGTAATTTAGGTATAAGAGAAAGAGATATTTATGCCATTGAAAATATTATCATTGAAAAAGAAAATGGAGATCGTTTACTTGATTTTGGTATAATGATTTTAAAATTATTTCCTTCCTCTCCCTTAGGAAATTATTATCATGGTAAATATTATGAAACAGGAAAAATGTATAAGAAAGCTTTAAAGCATTACAAAATTGGTTATGGAAAAATGGATCCATCAGACCCGAATGCTGATACTTTTTATGAAAATATTTTAAGATTAGGAGGGTTATAAAAACCTACTAACTTTAGAAATTATTTTAAAAAAAACAGATAAAGTGGTTTTGAATACTTAATTAAATCAACTCTATCCTATCTTCTTTTATTACGATTAGCTTTTGTTTGTACAAATTTCCGACAGCTTTTTTAAAAGCTTTTTTACTCATTTTCATATGAAAACGAATAGAATCTGGAGAACTTTTGTCTGTAATTAAAATAAAACCATCTCTACTATCTTTCAGTTTTGCAAGTACTTTATCTACATCAGAATCGATAACATTTCTGAAACCTTGTGGCCTTAGAGAAACATCTATTTTACCATCTTCACGAATATTTTTAATGTAACCCGTAACTTCCATATTCTCTTCTAAATCTTGAAATACTTCACTTCTAAAAAGTAACCCATCAAATTCTTCATTGATTAAAACAGTATAACCTAAACCAGTTTCAGTCTCAATAATTAGGCTTACTTTTTCTCCTTCTTGCAAATTCATCTGTTGCGCTTCCGAATTATTTTCTCCTTCTTGTAAATTATCTTTTCCTTCTTGCAAATCCTCTTGTAAACCCATTACTGTATGTATTTAAAATATGCTGTTAAAATTAAATCATTTTCTTCACTTGGTGTGAAAATTTCTAATATTTTTGGTTTTTCTGATGCTTCATAAAAACCATTTAGCTGCTCATTTACTGTCTCCGTAGAAAAGGCTTTTTGATACTCAAATTCATGCATTTTGCACAAATACTCTGCAGTTAAACAATGCGGAGTTTCAAAATATTTAGAAGCATTAGTGGTTTTCGGTCCTGGAATAATTTTAAAAATCCCACCACCAGAATTGTTAATTAGTATGATCCTAAAACTCTTTGGAATGTTTTTATTCCAAAGGGCATTACTATCATAAAAAAAACTGAGATCTCCCGTAATAAAAATAGTCTGATTTTTCTCAGAAAACGCAGCCCCAATTGCTGTAGAAGTGCTCCCATCAATACCACTCGTTCCTCTATTACAAAAAACATTAATAGTGTCTTTGACACTAAATAATTGTGCGTATCTAATTATAGAACTATTACTTATTTGTAAATGACAATTGCTCGGAATACTTTCTAAAGCTTGCTCAAATACTTTAAAATCAGAATGTTTTGTTTTGGACAAATAGCTAATATGTTTTACTCTTTTCTCATTACGAATAGTCAACCATTTTGATTGATACGTACTTCCCTTTTTTAATATATACTTATGAAAATTAAAAAAGAAATCAAGTGGTTTTGTCTGAATAAATTCTGACAAGCAAAAGAACGTATTTATTGCTTTTTTCTCATCAATATTCCAATGATGTTTTGGCTGATAATCTCTTAAAAAATTTTTAATTTTTTTCGAAACTATCATTCCTCCAAAAGTTATTAAGATTTCTGGCTGTAATTCTTTAAACTGATTTTTATCTAATGAAAAGATAAGTTGATCAATGGAATTAATAGCTTTTTCGTTATGCAGATTAGAGGTAGTTTCTGTTAAAATTAAAACTGATTCATCTTCAGCGTAAAAATCCATCAACTGGTGTAATTCAGTATCAGGATAATGCACACCCACTAAAATCATTTTTTTTTCAGCTGCATTCCAAATTTTGGATAAACTCTCGTAATCAATATGAGAATTATCCAATGAACTCATTGAAATATGAGGAAAATGAAATTTTTGTAATACATCTACAGTTTCGTACAAGGGTTCATCAAAAGGAACATTTATATGAACGGGACCTTTTTGCGAAACTGATATTTGTAAAGCTTCACCAATTAATTGAGAATTTCGAGTTTTAAACTTAGGATTTTCAATTAAGTTGGCTGAAAATAAAATATGGTTTCCAAAAACATTTTCCTGACGGATTGTTTGGCCATCGCCAATATCAATTAAATGTTTTGGTCTATCTGCAGAAATTACTACTAACGGAATATTACTGTAAAATGCCTCTGCAATTGCAGGATAATAATTTAGCATAGCAGAACCCGAAGTACATAAAATTGCAACAGGTTTTTGAGTTTGTTGGGCAATTCCTAGAGCAAAAAAAGCAGCACATCGTTCATCTACAACACTTAAGGTTTCTATTTCTTTATGATTAGAAAAACCTATTGTAAGAGGCGCATTGCGTGAACCTGGAGAAATTACAACTGTCTCAATTTTAAATTGATAACAAGCGGAAATTACGATTTGTGCGAGTTCTTTTTTCGGATACATTTTTTAATCTTAAAAAATGTCATTCCGAACTTAAAACTCGAAATGACATTTTATACTAAAACCAACTGTGTTGATTAATTTCCTTTTTGATAATCTGCTAAAAACTTAGCCAACCCACTATCTGTTAAAGGGTGTCTTAACAACCCTTCGATTGCACTTAAAGGCCCTGTCATTACATCCGAACCTAATTTAGCGCAATCAATAATATGCATTGTATGACGCACAGAAGCTGCCAAAATTTGAGTTTCAAAGCCATAATTATCATAAATTAAACGAATCTCTGCAATTAAGTTTAAACCATCTGTAGAAATATCATCTAAACGCCCAATAAATGGAGAAACATAAGTTGCGCCTGCTTTCGCTGCCAATAAAGCTTGCCCAGCAGAAAAAACTAAAGTTACGTTCGTTTTAATTCCTTTAGAAGAAAAATATTTACATGCTTTTACACCATCTTTTATCATTGGTAATTTCACAACAATTTGCGGATTTAATGCAGCTAAAGCCTCTCCTTCTTTTACCATTCCATCAAAATCTGTAGAAATTACTTCCGCAGAAACATCACCCTCTACCAATTCACAAATTTCTTTGTAATGGTTAATAATGTTTGCTTCTCCAGTAATTCCTTCCTTGGCCATTAAAGACGGATTTGTGGTTACACCATCTAAAATCCCTAAAGCTTGTGCTTCTTTAATTTGCTCTAAATTTGCAGTATCTATGAAAAATTTCATCTCTTAAAATTTATAATTAATTTTGCACAAAGATAACAACTTTGGTTCTTATTTTTAGGCGTTAAACTGCAAGTTTTATAAAAGTTATCCATGAAAATACTTAAAAAACTATATTTCTATTTTTATTTTATATTTCTTTTACAAAAAGTTTAAAAATGTTTAACAATTTATTGCAAATAGCTGAGCAATAAAGCTTTATTTTTACAAAAAAGTATATTTGAGTTTTCTAAGACACATCTTAATTATTTTAATTTCAACCTTACTTTTCTCTTGCAGCTCAAAAGCAGGAATTGAGGATCAAGCAGAACCTGAAGTTAATAATTGCTTCAATACAAATATTGGAATTACTGAACAAGATAATATTGTAATTCAGCACGCAACAAATCCTGTTTTTTGGCAGGGCACATACAATGAAACTGTTGTAAAAATTAAATATACTCAGCCGGTTGGTAATGATGGTGAGACGGAAACATTTACTTTTATTTTTAATAAGTTAGATGGCTGTTTAAAAATAAAACGTGCTTTTAAATTTTATGATGGTAAACAAGTTGATGTTTCTGCAATTACTGAGATAAACGTTTCCGAATTTTACACAGGAGAATGGATACTTGATAAAAAATTTACAGGAAACATAATCTTCACAGATCCTCATGATAAAAAAGTATATAGCAGAAAGTTTTGGTTAGAGTTCACAGCACAAAATTTAGAAATAGAAAATACTAATTATATATTTTTTGATGACTGCTTTGGAGGTAAATTACCTATTGAAATAGATATGAATAATGACGGAATTGTAGATTTTAAAATAATATCTGAAAAAATTAGAGATATCGGAAACAAACCACAATTCAACCAATACACTATAAAATTAATTTCTACAAATAATTATGAAAACCAAATTTTATCTCCTAAAAAAAATCAAGAACCTTATACTGTAATTTTTGAGCCACCATTTACATCCGAAAATACAAATCAATACTTCAATGGTGTAAAAGTTGCACTAGATGTTTTTTACGAATTTGATGAACCATACCAAAACTTTAATTTCTTTCTTTATAATAATTTAACCTACAAAAAATATTTTGACAATAGCTTGGATAATTACTATGTTGTAAAAATGGGCCTTGACAACAAGGAATATTATGGTTGGATAAAATTTAAATTCAATTCACCTGGATGTAGTGTAGAAATATTAGACACTTATTTGCATCCAATTGAGGCAGTCCACATCTCTGTTCAAAACTAAGACCAGCGTTATAGTTTGTAGTGATTCATTAAAATTTTTTCATACATTCTATCTGGTAAAATTCGCTTTAAAACGATCGAAAATTTTTCCATAAAACCACCAACTTTATAATGTATTTTGGGGTTCTTAGTATTTATAATTTTATAAACAGTTTTAGCCATTTCTAGAGGATCCATACCTCCTTCAACATGAGAATCCATCAAATCTAAGTTAGCTTGATACTTTTGCTTGTATGCAGATTTTTCAAAAACAGGAGTATGATATCTTCCTGCGGCAATATTGGTGGCAAAATCTCCGGGAGCAACATTAATCACTTTTATTCCAAAGTTTTTAACTTCCATACTTGCAGCCTCAGTAACAATTTCTAAAGCTCCTTTTGTTGCAGAATAGAAACCTCTAAAAGGCAAACCCATATAACCTGCAATTGAAGTTACATTTAAAATCATTCCGTATTTCTGCTTTCTCATTTGTGGTAAAACAGCTTTCATTACATCAATAGCACCAAAAAGATTGGTGTTAAAAACTGCTCTAATTTCATTTGTAGGAGTGTCTTCAATTGGACCTGTAATTCCCATTCCTGCATTGTTGATTAAAACATCTAATCTTCCTTCTTTTTTAATAATATGAGCAACAGCCTTTTCAATCGTTTCAACTTTTAAAACATCTAAAGCAATGATTTCAAACGAAAAATTTTCTACGTTTTTAGGATTTCTACTTGTTCCAAAAACTTTGTAACCTCTATCCTGCAAAAAAGATGCAATCGAATTTCCTATTCCTGATGAAGCACCTGTAACTAATATAACTTTAGACATAAAATTAACTTCTACTTATAAATTACGAATTAACGAAAAATAAATTTAAAGGAAATAAAGGAAAGCGAATTTTTGAAATATGAATCTAATACGATTCTGATGTGAATTTAAGAAACAAAAAATGGCAAGCTACCTACATCACACTGCTACAACCTAATACCTTTGCTGCGTTCCCGCCCTGGAGGATTCAAAGGGAGCTAGTTGTGTAGGACTTGCCGTTGCAAATTTACAAGCTTTTTTTATTTAAACAATTAAAAAAATGCTAATTTTTTGGTAACATTTTTAAGGTATTGACTACTAATCTATTGTTTTGAGATTATATAATAATTTATAAAAAACAAAACTATCTCAATGAAAAGAATATCTTTGTAAGATAACTAAATTTAAAAAAAAATGGAAAATTCTACAAACAGTAAAAGTTTAATTATTAATTACGGTATTTACCTCGGTATTGCAACTGTGCTAATTAGTCTTATTACATATGCTTTAGGAACACATTTAGATCCACATTGGTCTATATCCTTAGTTTCAGGAATATTATTTATTGGTTTGATTGTATTTGGAATAAAAAAATACAAAGAAACGAATGAAGGTTTTTTAACTTGGGGACAAGGAGTTAAAATTGGTGTAGGAATTGCAATAGTAGCTGCGCTTATTGGTACCATTTATAATTATCTTTTTATGAATTTCATAGAGCCAGATTTTCTAAATCAGGTTATGGAAGTTTCAAATCAAAAATTACTAGATCAAGGACAAACTGAGGAACAAGTTGAAGCTATTAATAAAATGAGTGAAGCTTTTAATTCGCCTCTTTTAATAGCTGCAATGGGTATCATTGGGAGCGCTGTTGGTGGTTTTATTGTTGCTGCAATTGCTGCTGCAATCATGAAAAAATCTGAGGAAGAAACGTATTAAAACAATATTTTTAAATCGTATAAGTTTTAATTTATACCTTATAGTATTAAACTTAATACCAACATATGAATATTTCTTTAGTAATTCCGCTTCTAAACGAAGACGAATCTTTACAAGAATTACACGATTGGATTGCAAAGGTTATGCAATCCAATCGTTATTTGTATGAAATTATTTTTATTGATGATGGCAGTACAGATAACTCTTGGGAAGTTATTGAGCAATTATCAGAAAAAAATAAAGCAGTAAAAGGAATTCGTTTTCAAAAAAACTATGGAAAATCGCAAGCTTTAGATGCAGGTTTTGAACTAGCAAAAGGAAACGTTGTAATTACTATGGATGCTGATTTACAAGATAATCCTGAAGAAATTCCTGAATTATACAATTTAATTGTAGATGAAAATTTCGATTTAATTTCTGGTTGGAAAAAGAAACGATATGACAATGTTATTACCAAAAATATTCCTTCAAGATTATTTAATGCCGCAGCTAGAAAAACTTCAGGATTAAAATTACACGATTTTAATTGCGGATTAAAAGCTTACAAAAACGAAGTTATAAAAGCAATTAAAGTTAGTGGAGAAATGCATAGATATATTCCTGTTTTGGCTAAAAATGAAGGTTTTACAAAAATAGGTGAAAAAATTATTCAGCACCAGGCGAGAAAATACGGAGTAACAAAATTTGGTATGGATCGTTTTGTAAATGGTTTTTTAGACCTGATTACCATTTCATTTTTATCCAGATTTGGAAAAAGACCAATGCACTTTTTTGGTCTTTGGGGTACATTCATGTTTCTTTTTGGAACCACATCCGCATTTTATATTGGTATTTACAAGCTGTATAAAGTCTATAATGGTATTAAAACTATTTTAATTACTAACAATCCTTGGTTTTATATTGCACTAACTTCCATGATTTTAGGGACTTTATTATTTTTAGCCGGTTTTATTGGAGAACTCATAATAAAAACAAAAAGCACTGAAAAACACTATACTATTAAAGAAAAACTCAATTTCTAAATAGTATATTTGTGTTTCAATTAACCTACTTAATTTTAAACCTATGCAAGACATCTTAGACAAAGCAAAACAATGGCTAAACTCTACTTTTGATGCTGAAACCCAAACAGAAATTCAAGAATTAATCAACAATAACCCTGATGATTTAGCAGACAGGTTCTATAAAGATATGGAATTTGGAACTGGTGGAATGCGAGGAGTTATGGGTGCCGGAACCAATAGAATTAATAAGTATACTTTAGGGAGAGCAACCCAAGGTTTGTCTAATTACCTGATAGAAAATATAAAAAAAGAACAACTAAGTGTTGTTATCGCTTACGATTGCAGACATAATAGTAAGAAGTTTTCGAAAATTGTTGCCGATGTTTTATCTGCGAACAACATTAAAGTTTTTCTTTTTGAAGATTTGCGAGCAACTCCTGAATTATCTTTTGCAGTTCGTCATTTAAATTGTGATGCTGGTATCGTTTTAACAGCCTCTCACAACCCGCCAGAATATAATGGCTACAAAGTATATTGGGCAGATGGTGGGCAAATTGTGCCTCCTCATGATGGTGGAATTATTGGTAAAGTAAACTCATTAGATTTTTCTGAAATCAATTTTCAAGCCAACGAAAATTTAATTGAAGTTATTGGAAAAGAAGTTGATGCTGTTTTTATTGAAGAATCTGTAAAAAATGGATCTTTGTCTAATAAAATTGATAGAAAAAACTTAAAAATTGTTTTTACTTCTTTACATGGAACTTCCATTGTTTCCGTGCCAGATGCATTAGCAAAAGCTGGTTACTCAGACGTTCATATTGTTGAAGAGCAGAGAGTGCCAAACGGTGATTTCCCAACTGTAAAATCACCAAATCCAGAAGAACCTGAGGCTTTAAAAATGGCGACAGATTTAGCGAATAAAATTGGTGCTGATATTGTTATTGGAACAGACCCAGATTGTGATAGATTAGGTGTTGCTGTGCGAGATACTGATGGAAATATAAAATTAATGAATGGTAACCAGACAATGGTTGTTATGACGCAGTTCTTGTTAAAAAAATGGAAAGAAGAAGGGAAAATTAATGGTAAACAATTTATTGGATCTACGATCGTTTCTACTGAATTGGTAAATGATCTTGCCTCCAGTTATAATGTTGAAACCAAAGTTGGTTTAACAGGTTTTAAATGGATTGCAAAAATGGTTAAAGATTTTCCTAAATTAGATTTTATAGGGGGTGGAGAAGAGAGTTTTGGATATATGGTTGGTGGCTTCGTAAGAGACAAAGATGCCGTTACTGCCACTCTTTTAGCTTGTGAAATAGCTGCGTATGCAAAACAAAACGGAAGTTCTTTTTACGAAGAACTACTTAATATTTATGTACATCATAAATTTTATAAAGAACACTTAATAGCTATCACCAAAAAAGGAATGGATGGTGCTGCAGAAATTCAGCAAATGTTAAGTGATATGCGTAATAATCCATTAACGGAAATTGATGGAGAAAAAGTAGAATCTCTTTCTGATTACCAAGCATCCACGAGAAAAAACTTAATTACTGGTGACGTAACAAACATTAATTTACCAAAATCTAATGTGCTCATTTATCAAACAGAATCAGGAACAAGAATTGCAGCAAGACCAAGTGGGACGGAACCAAAAATAAAATTCTATTTTAGTGTAAATACTGAATTAGATCTAGCTAAAAATGCTGATGGAGTTGAAGCTGAATTAGATGCAAAGATTCAACGAATTATTAAAGAAATGAAACTGAATTAATGGCTTATTTCAAAGACATTTTAAAGTATGAAAAGAAATATAGAAAATATACTGTTCTAAATATTTTATTTAATATTCTTTATGCTGTTTTTAATGTTTTATCTGTTCTCGCTTTTATTCCTGTCTTAGGAATACTTTTTGGTACAGATAAAAAAATAACCAATAAACCAACCTATGAAGGAATTACAAAAATTGGTGACTTTTTAAAAGAAAGTTTTTATCATTTAATTTCTCAAAAAATTGAAAATACGGGTGAAATTGACACACTTATTTTCATCTGTTTCCTCGCCTTATCACTTTTTTTTCTAAAAAACTTATTTAGATATTTAGCTTCCTATGTAATTACTTTTTTAAGAACAGGAATTGTAAAAGATTTACGAGATAAATTATATAATAAAATTGTAGAACTACCTATCTCCTATTTTTCAGAAAAGAGAAAAGGGGATATCATTGCACGTATGACTTCAGATGTGCAGGAAGTAGAAAACTCTATATTAACATCCGTAGAAGTTATTGTCAGAGAGCCTTTAACTGTTATTATATCAATAACAATTATGCTTTTTATGAGTGTAAAACTAACACTTTTTGTTTTTGTTTTACTGCCTGTTTCTGGTTTTATAATTTCATCAATTAGTAAAAAACTAAAAGCAAACTCTGTAAAAGCTCAAAAAGAAACTGGTAATTTTTTATCCTTTATAGAAGAAACATTAACAGGATTAAGGATTATTAAAGGCTTTAATGCAGAGAGAGTCATTGAAAGTAAATTCAATAACTCTACACTAAGTTTTAGGAAATTAATGACCAGCGTTTTTCACCGTCAAACATTAGCTTCACCAATGAGTGAGTTTTTAGGTTCTGCAACTATTATTGCAATTCTTTGGTATGGTGGAACAGAAGTTTTGTCTAAAACAAGTCCCTTACAACCAGATGAATTTTTTGGCTACATCGTATTATTTTACACCGTTTTAAATCCTATTAAACTAATAACGACCACATTTTACAATATTCAAAAAGGAGAAGCTTCTGCAGAAAGAATAATGACTGTTTTAAATACTGAAAATGACATTAAAGATATACCCAATGCAATTGTAAAAGAGGATTTTATAGGTAAAATTGAGTTTAAAAACGTCTCATTCAAATATAAGAAACAATATGTTTTGAAAAATTTTTCCTTAACTATTAACAAAGGAGAGACTGTTGCTTTAGTTGGTCAATCTGGAAGTGGAAAATCTACTTTAGCAAATTTAATTACTCGTTTTTATGATGTTAACAAAGGAGATGTTTTTATTGATAACAGCAATATTAAAGATGTTACAAAAACATCTTTACGAGCTTTAATGGGAATTGTTTCTCAAGATTCTATTTTATTTAATGATACTATTGCGAATAATATTAAGTTAGGAACTCCGAATGCCTCTTACACAGCTATAATGGAAGCAGCTAAAATTGCAAATGCGGATGAATTTATTCAAAATTTACCAGAAAAATACAATACCAATATTGGTGATAGTGGAAACACACTTTCTGGAGGACAAAAACAACGTTTATCTATTGCAAGAGCGGTTTTAAAAAATCCACCGATTATGATTTTAGATGAAGCTACCTCTGCTTTAGACACAGAATCTGAACAATTAGTTCAAGTTGCTTTAGAAAAAATGATGCAAAATAGAACTTCCTTAGTCATTGCTCATAGGCTTTCTACAATTCAGAAAGCAGATAAAATTTTGGTCCTCAAAAAGGGTAAAATCGTTGAACAAGGTAAACACGAAGAATTGCTCGCTATACAAGGAGAGTACTTTAAATTGGTTTCAATGCAAAGCTTAGGCTAATTACAACCCTAACTGCTTTCCTTTTTCAATCATAAAACTATAGGAAGCCTCATGTTCATTTGGAATTTCACCATCTAAAATGGCTTCTTTTATCGCTTCTTTTATTTGACCAATTTCTCTGCAAGGTTTTAAATCAAAAGCCTTCATAATTTCTTCTCCAGTAACTGGTGGTTGAAAATTTCTAACTTTATCTCTCTCTTCTACTTCTTTAATTTTAATTCTTACTAGCTCAAAATTATGGTGATACCGTTTAAACTTCTTTGGATTTTTTGTTGTTATATCTGCTTCACAAAGTGTCATTAAAGAATTAATATCTTCACCTGCATCAAAAACTAAACGTCTTACAGCAGAATCTGTAACTTCTGAGGCTAATACAATTGGACGCGAACTTAGCAATACCATTTTCTGAACAAACTTCATCTTATTATTCAATGGCATTTTTAAACGTTTGAATAATTTATGAACCATTTTAGAGCCAACAAATTCATGCGCATGAAAGGTCCAACCCACTTTTTTACTAAACTTTTTAGTAGGTGCTTTGCCTATATCATGTAATAAAGCTGACCATCTTAACCAAACATCGTTTGTGTTTTCAGCAATATTATCTACAACTTCTAAGGTATGATAAAAATTATCTTTATGTTTTTGACCTTCAACCTCTTCCACTCCTTTCAAAGCAATTAATTCAGGAAGAATCTGTGATAATAAACCTGTTTTTTCTAACAATAGAAAACCAATTGATGGTTTTTTTGATAACATGATTTTATTCAATTCATCAACAATTCTCTCTCTTGTTATTATCTCAAGTCTAGTAGCATTTTCACCTATTGATGAAAGGGATTCGTCTTCAATTATAAAATTTAACTGTGTTGCAAAACGAATTGCGCGCATCATTCTTAAAGGATCATCAGAATAGGTTATATCAGGATTTAGAGGAGTTTTTATAATTTTATTTTCTAAATCTTCAATTCCATTAAAAGGATCTAATAACTCGCCAAAATTCTCATCATTCAAACTTAAAGCTAATGCATTGATTGTAAAATCGCGTCTATTTTGATCATCTTGCAAGGTTCCTTCGGTTACATCTGGATTTCTACTATCATCCGAATATGATTCCTTTCTTGCCCCAACAAATTCAATTTCAACATCTTTAAAACGCAACATTGCTGTTCCATACGTTTTAAAAACTTGCACTTTCGGTTTGTTGGGTAGTAATTGAGAAACCTTTAGAGCCAAATCAATTCCACTGCCTATTGCTACTATATCAATATCTTTTACCGATCCTCTTTTTAGGAAAAAATCGCGCACAAAACCACCAATTACATAACTCTCAATTTCTATTTGTTTTGATGCTATTGATATTACCCTAAATATTTCTGATGAAATTGCTTCTTTAAACAACTGTTTTTGCATGAATTATGGTCTTAAAACCTGAATATTTTACACCTATATTTGTAGCTAATTTTAGATGATTTGTATTCATTTTATTTTGGAGCAAATTTACTATATAATACACACCTTTCAAAATTGGTTGTACTATTTATTAAAAGGATTATCCCTTGGTAATATAATTATCTATTATTTCTCATGAGATACTTTTTAAATTATAAAGAATAGCTTTTTAGGATTCCTAATAATTTAAGAATAATAAATAAGAAATTGAAACTTCTCTTTTTGAATTGATCATTTTAATAAAATGCTGTTTTGTTTCTTTGAAAATCTAACTAAAACTCTAAAATCTATAATTTGAGAAGAAATTATGCTAGCCCTCCCTCTCATATTGACTTAAAGCTTCTGAGAATATCTTTGTTTTTAAAATTTGTTTATTCAAAGTAATTCTAAAAATATTACCTTTGTAACTCAATAAAATCCATGTTTCAAAAAATCCCAAATTATATAAAATACATCTTTACAAATGTTTTTTCTCTTTTTGTTTTTGTCGTTTTTTTTAGAGGTTTTTTCTATCTATTTTTTGCGGATCTAGAAAATATTCCTACTGAAGAAATACAAAAAGCTATTTCGTTAGGTATTCGTTTTGATTTAAAATTAGCTATTCTTACTTTTTTCCCTTTAGCTTTAATCGTTTTAATTTCCAACTATCGTTTTTTTAAAAATAGCGTTTACAAAAGAATAGCAGCTATTTATCTGGTATTAGCCTACTTAATTTTGACGCTATTTTACCTTTTCGATTTTGGGTATTATGAATATTTAGCAATTCGCTTAGATGCTTCTTCTCTTCGTTTTTTAAGTAATTTTAAAATATCTAGTCAGGTATTGCTTGAAAGTTATCCTGTATACAAAGGTGTTTTAGGATTAAGCATTTTATCTTTTATCATATATAAATATATCATGTTTGTATATGATTTATTTTCTAAAACATCTCAAGAAATAATTAAAAAACTAAAAGCAGTATTTTTTATTTTAACCATTCTGCTTTTTTCCTTTGGTATTTATAATAGCATAACGTATTATCCTTTGCGCTGGAGTGAAGCTTTTTTCTCTAAAAAAAATAGTGTAAATCAGTTCGCCTTAAACCCTGTTTTATATTTCTTTGATAGCTTTGCTTTTAGGAGTGAAGGTGCAGATATCGAGAAATTTAAGCTGTATTACCCAGTAATTGCAAAACATTTGAATCTACCTGTAGATACTATAAATTTTACTAAAAAAGTAATTTTTAAAGAGCCTTACAAAGAAAAACCTAATGTTGTTTTTGTAATGTTAGAATCTACTGGAACTGCAACTATGAGTTACTATGGCAATCCCTTAAATAGTTCACCAAAAATGGATTCTATCATTAAAGAAAGTCTAAGTTTTTCTAAGTTTTATGTTCATAAACCAGGAACAGCAGGTAGCGTTTTTGCAAGTATTACTGGCTTACCAGATATTGAAGATGTAAAAACAGCTTCAAGAAACCCTATGATTATAGACCAACGAATTATTTTTGATCAATACAAAGGTTATGAAAAGTTATATTTTTTGGGAGGCTCTGCTAATTGGGCAAATATTAGAGGCGTTTTTCAGTCAAATATTAAAGACTTAAAAATTTATGAAGAAGGAAGTTTTGAAGAGAACAACAGAGCTGATGTTTGGGGTATTGACGATTACTACTTATTTAAAGAGTCTGATAAAAAGTTAAAAAAATTGCACGAAAAAGGAAAACCTTTTGTTGCTTATATTCAAACAGCAACAAATCATATGCCTTTCACTATACCTGATAATAAAGAAAGTTTTAGACCTATTTTAGAAAATGAAATTAATGAAGAAACACTGCTTAAAGGGGGATTTAGATCTTTGGGACAGCTCAATGGAATTCGTTATTTAGACTTTAATGTTGCTCGCTTTTTAGAAAGGGCAAAAGAATCTGGTTATTATGAAAATTCTATTTTTGTCTTTTTTGGTGATCATAGAGGAGGAATGAAAAAGTTGAATTTTTTAAAAAATAATGAAGATGATTTAGGAATCCAAGTACATCATGTTCCGTTTTTTATTCATGCTCCAAAATATACAAAAGCTCAAGAAATAGACAAATACGCAAAATTAGTAGATATTTTTCCTACAGCTACAAGTTTAGCGAAAATAGATTACACAAATTACACTTTAGGAAGAGATTTATTAGATAGTACTAACATAAATACTGCTGCACTTGTTCATAGTCAAAGTAAAGGAGAAAAAGCTGTTGGTGTTATAAAAGATGGTTATTATTATGAAAAAACGAACGTTTCTAAGAAAGCTAGTCTTTACAGTTTAGAAGATGATACAATTAAAGATATAAAGACTGAAAAACCTAATCTTACAAAGCAAATGGATAGTCTTTTATCAGCCTATTATCATACTACTAAATATTTGTATTTTAATAATAAAAAGACAGAAAAGTAATATTTTAGATGTGTTATTTACGTAGATGAATTAATCGTATTTATTAGAAAGCCAATTTTTTATATAAATTAATTTTTCTTGGGGACATAAATCTAATCCTTGCATACAAAGGAAAAGTTTACTTTTATCTTTTTCAGCTTTTTTAAGTCTATTTTTAAGCCACCATAAAGGTTTATTATAATTTTGAAAATACACTAATTGATAATCTTCTTTCAAAATATAATTGTTCTTTTGTATTTCTAAATGATTTGCTAAGGACTGGTTTGTATACTGCTCGTGATGCCTAAACTTGTGCTTAATATTTACATCTAATAATTCAGGAAATTTTTTATAAAAATTATCATAAGTAGATTTTTTAAGAGGCGCAATAGTATGGTCTAATCTTACATATTTTTTAAAACCTAAAGTTTTAGCAATCGTTTGTTGCCCTTTTTTAAATCCCCATTTCTTTATTTTATCTTCTTTTCTAATAAGATTATAAAAACCACTTTGTACTTTTTTATACCAAATATCTTCATAAAAAGAAGTCCATTCTCCTCTAATTACAGGTTTTCCATCGATAAAAAAATCAGAAATTTTTGCTTCTCTTAACAAAAAGAAATCATCATTTGCATATAAAAAATGTTCTGATAATTCAGGTATTTTGTATAAGAGAGATTCTATGGGTAAACAATTAAAAGTTGGTAAATATTGATGATAACCTTCAAAAATAACATCGTGACTTATAACAAATACATTTGGATATTTTTTAGAAGCCTCTTCTTTATCTTTTAAAAAATCTGGTATTTGATCTGCTGTTACTATAAAAATATTACGAACAAATTTAGCATGCTTTATAATTGATTTTACTGCATACTCAATTTCATGTACTTGACTTAAAGCCCTAACTTCATTATTTTTAGATTTTTCTTTAGGAATATAATTTAATAGCTTGTCTCTATATTTTTCATCTTTACCATCTACCCAAGTAAAAACTACATCAATTATTATACTTTTTGTTTTCATTATAAAACTTTTTATTTAAAATTAGTTGACCTAAAACTTAGCCAAGTTCTATTAAGTATGGATTTTAAATAATACTCTATTAAATTTACTAATATTTTTGATTCTAGTTTTAATCTTGGTTTATAAAAAAATACAAATCCAAAAATACCCAAAATAAGTTTACTTATTAAAACAGTGGTTATGACAGAATATTGAATTAAAAAATACTGGAATCCTTTAAAATGATTATTAATATAAACATGTTTTGATATTAATACTTCTGTTTTTGTAATGGCAGCAGTTTTAATATTAATTCTAGAAGAACCACCATGATTATGTATAATTTCTACATTTTCTAATAATGCAATCTCTCCTCCTAAATCAGCAACTTTTTTAGACAAATCTACATCTTCAAAATACATCCAATAATCTTCATTCCATCCCTGTATTTTATCAAACCAATTTATAGAAATTAAAACAACTGCTCCAGAAACCCAATCTGGAAATAATATATTATTTTTTCTGATAATATTTTTACGAAGTTGTTTTCCATTTATTGCTCTAACAATACCAAATATTGTTTTAAACGAAGGAAAAAAACGAAAGCTTTTTTCATAAGAACCATCACTATTTTTTTGCAAACAAGAAACTAAACCAATATTAGAATTTTCTAATAAATAATTATGCATTTTTTCAATGGCTATTTTGTTTATAATCGTATCAGGATTTAAAAAAAGTAAAAATTCTCCTGATGCTTTTTTAGCGCCCAAATTACAAGCATTTGCAAAACCATTATTACCAGAATTTAGAGAAAAAGTAACACTTGGAAATTTTAATTGAAAAACACTAAAATAATTATCGTTTGAACAGTTGTCTACAACAATAGTTTCAATATTCAAATTATGAAAAGAAATGTCTGTAATTGATTTTAGGCATAACTCTAATGGCTTCCAACTTTTATAGTTTACAATAATTATAGAAATATTTTGCTTAAAATTATCGCTCATTAGTGGCATTTCTATTTAACAACCAAAGCTTTATGTATTTTGTTAAAACTCCGTATGCTTGCGTTTTTGCAAAAACAAAACCAGGAAATCCATCTAAAAACCCAAGCCTAACAATATAATGAATAAAAAACCGCGCAGGTGGTTTAATTAGAATATGAAATAGATTTACTGTTCGTCCTTCTTCAAAAAATTGCTGAGCTCTTAATTGGCCATAATGATTCATTTTGGAAATATAATGATCATAACTTTTGTAAGAATAATGATCTATCTTATTTTTAAAAAAACCTACTTTTCCATTTGCCACTATTCTTTCATGAACAACCCCAGAGTACTTACAATATTCTTTTAAAAATAAACGAATCACTTTATCTCTTTGACAACCTCCGTAATTAATTTTACTTCCACAAAAGAAAAAAGTCCTTCGCACATTGAAACCAACAAAATCTTTTGGGTTTTTAACGGCTTCCAAAATCTCATTCTCAACTTCTGGTGTAACTCTTTCATCCGTGTCTAAAATATAAATCCAAGGATATTTAGCCTGATCTATTGCAAAGTTTTTTTGAGAAGAAAAATCATCAAACTTACGTTTGATGATTTTCACATTATGCTTTTCTGCCAGCGCTACTGTATTATCCTTACTAAAAGAATCTATTACAATAATCTCATCAGCAAAGCTCACTGATTTTATAGCGTTAGAAATATGAATTTCTTCATTTAAAGTGGGGATAATAGCAGTAATCTTTGTCATAGCCTTTTCAAATCTTAAACAGCAACGTCATATTCGCGCAATGCTTCGTTTAAAGAAGTTTTTTTGTTGGTACTTTCTTTTCTTTTTCCAATAATTAATGCACATGGTACATTGTATTCTCCTGCTGCAAATTTCTTAGTATAACTTCCAGGAATTACAACCGATCTTGCTGGAACTCTTCCTTTCATTTCTAGAGGCTCAACTCCAGTAACATCTATAATTTTAGTACTCATTGTTAGCACAACATTTGCGCCTAAAACAGCTTCTTTCTCTACTCTCACTCCCTCAACAACAATACATCTAGACCCTATAAAAGCGCCGTCTTCAATAATTACTGGTGCAGCTTGTAATGGTTCTAAAACACCACCAATTCCTACGCCACCAGATAAATGAACATTTTTACCAATTTGTGCACAAGAACCAACTGTAGCCCAAGTATCCACCATCGTTCCTTTATCCACGTAAGCACCGATATTTACATAACTTGGCATTAAAATAGCTCCCGAAGCAATATATGCACCATGTCTGGCAACAGCATTTGGCACCACTCTAATTCCTCTTTCTGCAAAGTTTCTTTTTAAAGGAATTTTATCATGATATTCAAAAATACCAGCTTCTAAAGTTTCCATTTTTTGAATTGGAAAATATAAAACAACTGCTTTTTTAACCCATTCATTTACTTGCCATCCATCTTCAATGGGCTCTGCAACTCTTAATTCACCTTTATCTAATAAATCAACTACTTTTCGAATTGTACTAATAGTTTTTTCTTCTTTTAATAAATCACGATTTTCCCAAGCTGATTCTATAATTTTTCTAATTTCTTTCATTTTAAACTTTACTTTTTGCAAATATAAATTTATCTGTAAAATCTCAGGCGAATATACATTTTTTAAACATATATTTCTTCTTTGTTTAAAATCCAAGAACTAATTTCAACGAACTTCTTGATAATATTCTCTTTAATTATTACTATTAAAAGTATAAACTATATTTTTGCATAAATAGTATACAGATTGGGAAGAATTTTAGCCATCGATTTTGGAAAAAAAAGAACAGGAATTGCAGTTACAGACGAACTACAAATTATTGCTTCTGGTTTAACGACAGTAAATACTGAGGAATTAATTTTATTTTTAAAAGACTATACCTCTAAAGAAAAAGTAGAGCTTTTTTTAGTTGGAAAACCAAAACAAATGGATAACTCTGATAGTGAAAGTGAAGCCTTAATCCTTCCTTTTCTAAAAAAACTATCCAAAGTAATACCACAAATCTCAGTGCAAAGAGTGGATGAACGTTTTACTTCTAAAATGGCTTTTCAAACAATGATTGATGGTGGTTTGAATAAAAACCAGCGCAGAAACAAAGCTTTAGTTGATGAAATAAGCGCAACGATCATTCTTCAGTCATTTTTATATAATAAATAGTTTTATTCAAGTTACAAACTTTGTATTTTTGCAGTAATTAAAAAGACAAAAATGATTTTACCTATTGTTGCTTACGGAGATCCCGTTCTTAGAAAAACAGGCATCGAGATTGACATAGATTATCCAAATCTAAAGGAATTAATTATCAATATGAAAGAAACCATGTACAATGCTTCTGGTGTTGGTTTGGCGGCTCCACAAATTGGAAAATCAATTCGTTTATTTTTAATTGATGCTTCTCCTTTTGCTGAAGATGAAGATTTAGATGAAAAAGAAAGGGAAGTTTTAAAGACGTTTAATAGAGTTTTTATCAATCCTAGAATTCTAAAAGAAGAAGGTGAAGAATGGGTGTTTAATGAAGGTTGTTTAAGTATACCGGATGTCCGTCAAGATGTATATCGTCAGCCAAAAGTAACCTTAGAATATCAAGATGAAGATTTTAAAACACATACAGAAGTTTTAGAAGGATTGGCTGCTAGAGTTTTTCAGCATGAATTTGATCATATTGAAGGAGTATTATTTACGGACAAACTTTCAACACTTAAAAAAAGATTAATCAAAAAGAAATTAGAAAATATTTCTAAAGGAAAAATTAATGCTGATTATAGAATGCGCTTTCCTAATTTAAAAAAAGGTAAATAGTCTTTCAAAGACATAAAAAATATACATATGGAATTTAGTAAAATTATTTCGGTTACTGGTAAACCTGGTTTATTTCAAGTAATATCACAATCTAAAAATTCAATTATCGTTGAGTCTTTGACAGACAAAAAACGTTTGGCAATTAACTCAACTCAAAATGTAAGTTTGTTAGAAAACATTGCAATTTATACGTTTGAAGAAGATGTACCTTTATTAGAAATCTTTAAATCTATGTTTGAAAAAACTGAAGGTACAGAAGCAATTTCTCACAAAGAAAGTGGTAAAAAATTAGCGGCATTTTTTGCTGAAGTTTTGCCAAATTATGATGATGAAAGAGTATACACTTCTAACATAAAAAAAGTAATTCAGTGGTTTAACTTACTAGTAAATGCTGGTTTAGACTTTTCTGCAATTAAAGAAGTGATTGCTGAAGAAAAAGCTGAAGAAGCATAATCACTTTATCATTTTGAATACAAGAAAAGATCAATTAGCAGCTTTTAATCGTTTGTTAGATATAATGGACGAACTTCGTGAGAAGTGTCCTTGGGATAAAAAACAAACATTAGAAAGTTTACGTCATTTAACAATAGAAGAGACGTATGAATTGGCTGATGCTATTCTTGATAATGATTTGCAAGAAATTAAAAAAGAATTAGGAGATGTTCTTTTGCACATTGTTTTTTACGCAAAAATTGGAAGTGAAAAAAATGCTTTTGATATTGGGGATGTTGCTAACTCTATTTCTGATAAATTAATTCATAGACATCCTCACATTTATGGGGATGTAAAAGTGGAGAATGAGGAAGATGTAAAACGTAATTGGGAACAATTAAAGCTAAAGGAAGGTAAAAACTCTGTTTTAGAAGGCGTTCCTAAAGGTCTACCCGCCATTGTAAAAGCGAATAGAATACAAGATAAAGTTGCAGGTGTTGGGTTTGATTGGGAAAAACCAGAACAAGTTTGGGGAAAAGTACAAGAAGAACTCTCTGAACTAAATGAAGAAATAAAGAAGGAAAATAAAGAAGACATTGAAAAAGAATTTGGAGATGTCTTGTTTTCCATGATTAATTACGCTCGATTTATTGGCGTAAATCCTGAAAATGCTCTAGAAAAAACGAACAAAAAATTTATAAATCGTTTTCAATATTTAGAACAAGCTGCCAAGGATGATGGTACACAACTTTCGGACATGACCTTAACTGAGATGGATGTTTACTGGGAAAAATCTAAAGATTTTTTTAAATAAATTCTCCACACTTTTTTATTAAAATAAAAAAAGCCTCCAATTAGGAGGCTTTTAAATTTAGACTAATTTCTTAGCGTTTTTTACTTTTTGTTTTGTGAGCGCCAATTCTATGACCTCTTTCATGTCGGTTACATAATGAAAAGTTAAGCCCTTTAAATAGCTCTCTTTTATTTCTAAAATATCTTTTTCATTGTCCTTGCACAAAATAATTTCCTTAATATTTGCTCTTTTAGCAGCTAATATTTTTTCTTTAATTCCGCCAACAGGTAATACTTTTCCACGCAAGGTAATTTCACCAGTCATGGCTAATTTATTCTTAATTTTACGTTGTGTATAAGAGGAGACTAAAGACGTTAACATGGTGATACCTGCACTTGGCCCATCTTTTGGTGTTGCTCCCTCAGGAACGTGAATATGGACATTGTACTTTTCTAAAATTTCTGGTTTAATACCAAATTCTTCCGCATTGGATTTTATATATTGTAATGCAATTGTTGCCGATTCTTTCATTACAGTTCCTAAATTACCTGTAATAGAAAGTGTTCCTTTTCCTTTTGATAAAATAGATTCTATAAATAAAATATCACCTCCAACCTGCGTCCATGCTAAACCTGTAACTACTCCAGCAACATCATTATTTTCAAATTTATCTCTATTTCTTGGGGTTCCTAAAATATCTTCTATTTTTTCTGAAGATACAGCGATATCATATTCTTCCTCTAGTGCGATAGATTTAGCTGCAAAACGAACCACTTTTGCAATCTTCTTTTCTAAACCACGAACTCCTGACTCACGCGTGTAACCTTCAACAATTTGTTCAATTTGTTTTTTTCCTAACTTAATATCTTTAGTTGTTAAACCGTGTTCTTTTAATTGTTTTGGTAATAAATGTCTTTTGGCAATTTCTATTTTTTCCTCAATTGTATAACCAGAAACATTTATAATTTCCATTCTATCACGCAAAGCCCAAGGAATTTGACCTAAATTATTTGCTGTAGCAATAAAAAGTACTTTCGATAAATCATAACCAACTTCCAAATAATTGTCATAAAAAGCCTCATTTTGCTCAGGATCTAATACTTCTAGCATCGCTGAAGATGGATCACCTTGGTGACTTTGACCTAATTTATCTATTTCGTCTAACACAAAAACAGGGTTTGAAGTTCCTGATTTTTTTAAATTCTGAATTAAACGACCCGGCATTGCACCAATATAAGTTTTTCTATGTCCTCGAATTTCTGCTTCATCACGCAAACCACCTAAAGACATTCTAACATATTTGCGCCCTAAAGCTTCCGCAACAGATTTCCCCAAAGAAGTTTTACCAACTCCTGGAGGGCCATATAAACAGATAATAGGTGATTTCATATCACCTCTTAATTTTAAAACAGCTAAGTGTTCTATAATTCTTTCTTTTACTTTTTCTAAACCAAAGTGATCTCGATCTAAAACTTTGGTAGCATGCTTCAAATCGAATTTGTCTTCAGAATAAATGCCCCAAGGTAATTCTAATAATAATTCTAAATAGCTTCTTTGCAAACCATATTCTGCAGCTTGCGGATTCATTCTTCGCAAACGAGCCAGTTCTTTATCAAAGGTCTCTCCTACTTCTTTAGTCCACTTTTTCTTTTTGGCCTGCTTGCGCATTTCTTCCAATTCTTCATCATTAGAAACGCCTCCTAATTCTTCTTGAATCGTTTTTAACTGCTGATTTAAATAATATTCACGTTGTTGTTGATCTAAATCTTCACGTGTTTTAGATTGAATGTCATTACGTAATTGTAATTTCTGTAGCTCTTTGTTTAAGTTTTTGAGTGTTAATAAAGCTCGTTCTTTTAGATTGTCTTTTTCTAAAATTACTTGTTTATGCATTACACTTAAATCCATGTTAGAAGCAATAAAATTGACTAAAAACGAATTTGATTGAATATTTTTAATCGCGAATGAAGCTTCTGAAGGTAACATTGGGTTTTCCTTAATAACCTCTAAAGCTTGTTCTTTAATAGAATCTATAATTGCATCGAACTCTTTTTTGTCTTCAATACTTCTATCATCTACAGCTTCTTTTACAGTTGCCTTTAAATAAGGTTCATCCTGAATAATTTGATCAATTTCAAAACGTTTTTTTCCCTGAATGATAACAGTTGTATTTCCATCAGGCATTTTTAACACACGTAAAATTTGTGCCACAACACCCGTTGTATGTATATCTTTTAAACCAGGGTCTTCTTCTTCTTCATTTTTTTGTGCTACTACTCCAATTATTTTATCACCTTTATTGGCATCTTTAATTAATTGAATGGATTTATCCCTTCCGGCCGTAATAGGAATTACAACTCCTGGAAATAGAACGGTATTTCTTAACGGAAGAATTGGCAACATTGCAGGAACGCTCTCTTTATTGATGATTTCTTCATCTTCTGGCGTCATTAGTGGGATTAATTCAGCATCTTCGTTCATGATGTTTTGAAACGACAAACTGTCTAACTTTATAATCTTTGTTTTGCTCATTTTCTGTATATCTGTCATTGTGACATTGATTTATTGAATCAATAAAAACCAATATCACTATTTTAATTATAATTAATTGATAACCAATTGTTTAAAATCAAACCCTTCATTATCTTATTTAAATAAGACAATTGTTGTGCCATTGGTAAATAGAATTTAATTACTTCATTTTTTTTTATCATTTTTGCAACTAAAACAAAAGATATGTCTAAGATAAAAATAAAGAATATATCATATAAAGGCTGGAAAGAAACAATAGAAATTTCAAATTCAACTATTAAAATTTTAGTAGTACCAGAAATTGGTAGAATTATGCACTATGGTTTCTTAGACGGAACAAATATGTTTTATGAAAATGAGCAACTTGAAGGTATTAAATTTAATGCTGGAAATTACTTTCAAGAAAACAATACGAACCAAGCTCCAAATCTTGGTGGCAATAGAGTTTTACCATGCTCTGAAGAATATTTTAATATTTTAACTGGCAGCAGACACGTACCAGATCCATTTATAAATGCGAGTTCTTATGAGGTTACTTTCTTAAAAAACGGCATTATTCTAAAGAGTCCTTTGAGTGAATTACTAGGGATACAATTAGAAAGAATTATTACAATGTCAGAAAATGGAACAAAAGTTAAAATTCAACAAAAATTGACAAAAAAAACTGTTGCTAAAAATAAAGTTATTGAAGAAATTCCACTAACTATTTGGAGCTTATCTAAAATTAAAACTCCGAATACTAGCTACTTACCCATCAATAAAAAAAGTATATTTGAAAACGGTTTTTTAATACCTAAGTGGCCAGATGCAAAGAATAATGCTCATATAAACGCAGCCCTAAATAGTGCTATTTTAAAATTAAAATCATCTGACAATTTACCTCAAAAAGTAGGAGCAGATTCTAAGAATTGGATTGCTGGGTATTTACACAAAACTTTATTTATAGAAAAATTTAATTTTGATGATAAAAACTCATATCCAGATGGAGGAACTTCTGTAACCATATTTGGAAATCATTTATTTAGCGAATTAGAATGTTTGAGTCCTGAAAAGAAATTAAAAATTGGAGAAACAATTTGTTATGACTTGCAATGGAGTTTGCTTAAAATAGAAGATAAAAATAATGTCAACTCCATACTGGAAAGTCTTTAAAATATTGAATTAATCACTTTCTCTTTAAAAAGACTATTTTTATTTTCACAAAACTGTCACAACGCATAAACAGTTTAGTCTTTCATATAGAAACGTTTTATTGGAAACTAGTCAACCACATATAACCAACCTTATAAAACGCTGCAAAAAATCGGATAAAAATGCGCAGTTAGATTTATATAAAGCTTACTATCAAGCAATGTATAATACTGCACACAGAATTTTAAAAGATAATTTTGAAGCTGAAGACATTATGCAAGAAGCTTTTTTAACGGCTTTTACAAAATTGCATACATTTAAAGGTGAAGTAACTTTCGGTGCCTGGTTAAAACGTATTGTGATTAATAAAAGTTTAACACAGTTAAAAAAAAACAATCGGTATCAAAAAGTAAAAATGGAAGTTATTACCAATGATAAAATTACAGATGAAGTAATCGATTATAAAGGCTTAAATCCTAAAAATGTTTTAAATACCTTACAAAGCTTAAAAGATAATTATAGATTAGTACTCACCCTTAATTTAATTGAAGGTTATGATTATGAAGAAATCGCACAAATTTTAAATTATACAAATGAGAACGTGAGAACTACTGTTTCCAGAGCAAAGAAAAAATTAAAGCAAATATTACTTACAGAAAGCATAAAAACACAAGCGTATGGAAGATAAATTACATGATTTTTTTTCTGAAAATGATTTTGATTTTCATGAGCCAAAATTAGGGCATGAAAAGCGCTTTGAAAAAAGATTAAACAAACCTGCACAAAATCATAAAAAACCTACTTGGAAATGGTTATCCATAGCAGCTTCGGTTGTTTTAGTTTTTGGCTTTTGGATGGGAAACAATTATCAAAAACAACAGTTAGATCTGGCAGATGTATCACCTAAAATGGAAGAAGTTCAAAACTATTTTGTTTCTACAATCCATCAAGAATTAAAAACTATTGAAAAAAACAGAAACCTAGAGACAGAAACAGTTATTGAAGAAGCTTTAGAACAATTAGAAGAACTTGAAGACGATTATAAAAGCTTTATGACAGAATTAAATAATAGCAGTAACTCTAAACTAATAATAAATGCGATGATAAAGAACTATCAAAAACGTTTAGAAATTTTAGAAAATGTACTGAACCGAATAGAGCAAATTAAAAATACTAAAACCTTAAACAATGAAATCTATCTATAAAACTGTACTTCTATTCTTGCTTATTCCGTTAATTGCGTCGGCCCATGTTGATGACAAAAAACATGAAAAAAGTAGAATAATTAAAAAAGAATTTACAGTAAGTACTGATGCTAAACTCAATATTAAGAATAGTTATGGAAATTTAAACATTACAACTTGGGATAAAAAGCGAGTAGAAATTGAAGTTACTATTATCGTAAAAGGAGATGACATAGATAGCGTTAAAGAAAAGCTTGAACGTATTGACGTGGAGTTTGAATCATCTCTTAATTTTGTGTCTGCAATTACAAAATTTGAAAAAGGAAAAAACAGGTGGTCTTTTTGGAAAAAAAATAACAATTTAAATTTTCAAATCAACTACATAATAAAAATGCCTAAAACCAATGATGCCGATTTAGATAATGATTATGGTAGTATTTTTTTAAGTGATTTATCTGGAACAGCAAACATTAACTGCGATTATGGGAAAATTTCTATCGGTGAATTATCAGCAGAAAATAATAGTATTAATTTAGATTATTGCTCAGCATCTAATGTAGTTTTTATGAAAAGTGGTAATCTTGATCTAGATTACTCTAAAATTACTATTGAAAATTCAGGAACTTTAAAAGTAAATGCAGATTACTCTGCTTTAAAATTTGAAAAAATTGAGGATATTGATTTTAATGCTGATTACGGTTCAATTACCATTGATGAAGCATTGAATGTAAATGGAAAATCAGATTACGTTAGTATGCGTTTTGGAACTATTAGAAAGAATTTAAAAATTGACACTGATTATGGCGCTATTTTTGTAAAACGTTTGGTAAAAGATTTTGAAAGCGTAAATATTGATGGAGAATATGCAGGCATTAGAATTAATGTAGACCAAGATGCGGTGTTCAACTTTGAATTAAATTTACAATATGCTAGTTTTAAAAGAAATGATGACAACATAGAATTTTACAAAAAAATTTCTAAATCATCTAAAAAATATTATGAAGGGAAATTCGGAAAAGGAAATTCGGATTCTAGTATAAAAATTAACTCTCAATATGGTGGCGTTTCCATCAAAGAAAATTAACAAACCAAGACAACTTAAAAATATAAATTATGTTTAAAAAAACTACACTTACATTACTACTCCTAACAATTACTGTATCTATCAATGCACAAGATTGGTGGGGAAATAGTAAAAAAATTAAAGGAAATGGAAATATTGTTACTTTAAACAGAACTACTTCAGGTTATGATGGGCTTTCTGTTGGTGGTTCTTTTGACATAATTCTTGTAAAAGGAAAAGAAGGTAAAATAACTATTGAAGGTGAAGAAAACATTATCCCTCACATAATAACTGAAGTAAAAAATAATACTTTAAAAATAAAATATGAAAAAAATATAAATGTAAGAACTACCAAAAAGTTAACGATTACGGTTACTTATGAAAGTTTAGACAAAATTTCTTTGGGTGGTTCTGGAAACATCACAAATCAAGGCATCATAAAAAACCAGGATTTAGCAGTTTCTTTAGGCGGCTCTGGAAACATTACTTTACATGTTGATACTGATGAAATGAAATCATCAATTGGTGGTTCTGGAAACATCAAATTATTTGGAAAATCTAATGAATTTACATGTTCAATTGCGGGATCTGGAAGTATAGAGGCCTATGAACTAAATACTGATATTCTAAATGCAAATATTGCGGGTTCTGGAAGTATAAAAGCTACCGTTAAAACTAAAATTAAAGCAAAAGTAGTGGGTTCTGGAAATATTTATTACAAAGGAAACCCTAAAGATGTGGATAGTAAATCTGTGGGTTCTGGTGACGTAATTGAAAGAAATTAATAGAATTTCTTTCTTAAAAAAAAGACAGCTAAAATAAATTTATTTTGGCTGTCTTTTTTTGTGATTTATTTACCTTAAATTTAGGGTATGTCTGAGATTACAAAATATAGAACTTGTCATCTTTGTGAAGCAATGTGTGGTGTAGAAATCATACTTAAAAAAAACAAAATTAAAAAAATATCTGGTGATAAAAAAGACCCATTTAGCAAAGGTCATATTTGCCCAAAAGCCATAGGTTTAAAAGATATTCACGAAGACCCTAATAGATTAAAGAAACCCTTAAAAAAGGTAGGTAAAAATTGGATTGAAATTTCATGGGATCAAGCAATTAATGAGGTTTCAGAAAAATTACATCAAATTCAAGAACAGCATGGTAAAAATGCTATCGCAATCTACAGTGGGAATCCTTCAGTACATAATTTAGGAACTATTCTTGGTGCTCCTCTATTTTACAAAACTATAAAATCAAAAAATGTATTTTCTGCAACCTCTGCAGATCAACTAGCACATCATTTAGCAGCTGCAACTATGTTTGGGCATTCAAATTTATTACCAGTACCAGATTTACACAGAACGCATCATTGGCTAATTTTAGGCGGAAATCCAATGGTTTCTAATGGAAGTATGATGACTGCACCAAATGCAAGAAAATTAATAAAAGATATTAAGCGAAAAGGAAAAGTAGTAGTTATTGACCCTCGTTTTAGTGAAACCGCAAAAAAAGCCAGTGAACATCATTTTATAAAACCAGCATCAGATATTTGGCTATTATTAGCAATGATTAAAATAATTTTAGATGAGAAACTGATTACATTAAATCATCTAGAAAACTATGTTTCAACCAAAGAATTAAGCGTGTTAAAAGCTTTGTTACAAAATTTAGATTTAGATTATGTTGCAGCAAAAACAGGTATTAAAAATGAAACAATATCTTTAATTACTAAAGATTTTATCAACGCGAAATCTGCTTCGATATACGGAAGGTTAGGTTTAAGTACTGTAGAATATGGGTCTTTAAGTATTTGGGCAATAAATATATTAAACATTTTAAGTGGTAATTTTGATACACCTGGAGGCATAATGTTCCCGAAACCTGCAATTAGAGTTGTAAATACCAAAAAACCAGTTTTAAAATTTAATAGATGGCAATCTACCGTTAGAAAATTACCTGAATTTAACGGTGAATTGCCCGTGAGTACTTTAGCTGAAGAAATTTTCAATAAAAAAGAATCTAAAATTAATGCACTTATTACGGTTTGTGGTAATCCTGTTTTATCGACACCTAATGGAAAACAATTAGAAAAAGCTATCGATAGTTTAGATTTTATGGTTTCCGTGGATATCTATTTAAATGAAACCACAAAAAATGCTGACTATATTTTACCTCCAGCAACAGCATTAGAAGTTTCACATTATGATTATATTTTTAACAATTTAGCCATAAGGAATACTACAAAATATAGCGAACCCATTATAGCAAAATCTAAAGATGCTTTGTATGATTTTGATATTTTTAAAAGATTAACCATTTCACTACTAAAAAAGCACAAAAAGACAGACCAAACACTTCAGCAAATAGGAATGTTTAAAAATTTAACTTTAAACTATTTATTAGATAGTGGCCTAAAAAAAGGCTGTTATAATTTAGATTTAGAAAAACTTAAACAACATCCTAATGGCATAGATTTAGGTTCTTTAAAACCTAGAATAGAAGATGTTTTATTATTCGAAAATAAAAAAATTAGACTTTTATCCGATATCTATATTCACGAAATTAATAAATTATTAAAAAGTAAAAAAACCATATCAAATACTTTAAGCTTAATAGGAAGAAGAAACCTTAGAAGTAATAATAGCTGGATGCATAATAGTAAAAGTTTAATGAAGGGGTCTAATATTTGTAATCTCATAATTCATCCAAATGATGCCATGAAAAGAAACATTACTAGCGGAGATTTAGTAGAAATAACTTCTAGAGTTGGTTCTGTAAGAATTACGGCAGATGTAAATGATGAAATTTGCGAAAGTGTAATTAGCATTCCTCATGGTTGGGGACACCACAGGAAAGGCATTAAATTAGATATTGCAGCTGCAAACCCGGGTGTTAGTATTAATGATTTAACAGATGATCAATTCGTAGAAGAATTGACTGGAGTAGCTATTTTTAGCGGTATAGATGTTGAAGTTACTTTATGTAAATAAAATTTAAATACTTTTTAATAATTTCTATACTGTTTAGTTTCCTCAAAAACGTGCTTTAAAATTCGTTCCTCTATAGCATCAAAAACTAAATTTCTTCGTTTCATAACAACATCTGCAACTTCAAAAACTTTATTGGTTTTATACTCTGTAAACCCTGACGCGCCTCCCCAACTGAAAGATGGTACAAAATTTCTAGGAAATCCAGGGCCAAAAATATTGACAGAAACCCCTATTACAGTCCCTGTATTGAACATTGTATTAATGCCACATTTAGAATGATCACCCATCATTAATCCACAAAATTGTAATCCTGTTTTTGCAAAACGGCCGGTTTCATAATTCCATAATTTTACTTCTGCATAATTATTTTTAAGATTCGAATTGTTTGTATCTGCGCCTAAATTACACCATTCTCCCAGAACAGAATTCCCTAAAAAACCATCATGCCCCTTGCTAGAATATCCCATTAGAACTGAATTATTTACCTCACCTCCTACTTTACAATAAGGTCCTAAAGTGGTAGCTCCATAAATTTTTGTTCCTAATTTTAATACAGAATGTTCGCACATTGCTAAAGCTCCTCGTACAACACAACCTTCCATAATTTCTGCATCTTTACCGACGTAAATCGGTCCATCAGTTGCATTTAAAAAAGCAAATGTAAGCTTTGCTCCTTCTTCAATAAATATGTTTTCTTTATTTATGTATTGAACACCTGCCGGAATTGGCTCTGAAGTTCTTCCTTCTGTAATCAATTCAAAATCTTCTTGAATCGCTTTGTCATTTAATGAAAAAATATCCCAAGTATTTTTTATTTGAAGAATGTCTTCATCAAACTCAATTTGAGTATAGTCATCAAAATTTACTTCTTCTTGAGAATCAGATGTAAAAAAAGCAATGACATCTTCACCTTTAAAAATGGCCTCATTTTTTGATAAGTTTTTCACTTTTTCAACCAAACTTTTTGTTGGACAAAAGGAAGCATTTATTAAAACATTCTGTTCCAATTCCACCATTGGATATTTTTCCTCTAAATATTCTTCTGTTACTGTTGTGGTTGTTAGGCTTAAATATTTTTCCCATTTTTCTCTAATGGTTAAAATACCTACTCTTAAATCTGCAACTGGTTTTGTATATGTAAAAGGCAACAAAGATTTTCTAACATCACCATCAAATAATATATAATTCATAAAAAAACTTTTCACAAATATAAATCTTTGCGATTTTCAAAAGGTATTTTTTTTTAGAAAAATACAATCAAAAAAAAACAAAGATTTATTACATAGATTTAAAACAAAATTTAAAATCTATTTTAAAGTAATTAGATTAAATTTTCACGAAGCGTTTAGTCGTAGAATTTTCACCATTTAGAGATGTAATTCTAACTAAATAAACCCCTTTACTTAGCCCTGAAACCAATAAAGAAGTATCATTTTTTGAAATTTGCTTCGTTAACACTTCTTTTCCCAATAAATTGAAAACTTCAATATTTAGTTTTTCAATGTTTTGAATTTTAAAATCTATAGTAAGATTAGTGTCTGTTGGGTTTGGATACATATTGATAGTTCCCAACATATCAAAAGAATCAATACTTAAAGTTCCTTCAGCAACGACAGTAATCGTTCCAAACATAGTTCCTGGATGAGGAGAACATATATAGTCATTGGTTCCTATTGAAGTAAAAGTGTGCGAAAAAGTTCCTCCATTTCCAAAAAATTGGCTCTCAAAACTCTCATTAGCCGTTGATTTACTTTTTACATTGTGATTTCCGCCAGAATACCAGTTCCAAGTTACAGTATCACCAATTTCTATTGTTCTGCTCGAATTAGCATTGCCAGTTGCTGATGGAGTTGAATTAAAACTCCAATCAATATTAACAGTATTGGTGTTCTGTGATGCTAAGCTTATAGACAGCATTAGTGAAAAAATAAAAGGTAATTTTTTAATCATAATTTGTTTTTTGTTTTGTTGTATTCGTACAACTGGTTAAATTTAATGAAATAATCTATAAAACTTCAGCAAATGAAAGAAAATCAATGCTGAACTAAAATAAAAAAGAGGTAAAAGCGAAATAATGACTTTTAAAAAGGAATATTCTAAGTTAAAAATTATTCCTTTCTAGTAAATTTTTAAACTCATCGAAAAAAAAGAATTGTATTTTTGAAGTATGTCTGAAACAAAAAAGCAATTTAAGCACATTAATGAATCTCAAGTTATAATTACACAGTTAATGTTACCATCACATTCTAATTTTAGCGGAAAAATACATGGAGGTCATATTTTAAATTTAATGGATCAAATTGCCTTTGCATGCGCTTCCAAACATTCTGGAAATTATTGTGTAACAGCTTCTGTAAATAAAGTTGATTTTTTACACCCAATTGAAGTGGGTGAATTAGTTACCCTAAAAGCATCTATCAATTATTCAGGAAGAACTTCAATGGTTGTAGGCTTAAGAGTAGAATCTGAAAATATTAGAACTGGTAAAAAAAAGCATTGTAATTCTTCTTATTTTACGATGGTTGCAAAAGATGATCATGGAAAAAGTACTTTAATCCCTGGTATTATTTTAACTACAAAAGACGAAATTAGACGGTTTGCAAGAAGTATAAAAAGGCAAGAAGAAAGTAGAAATAGAACTTCTCGTTTTAGTAGTTCAGTTTTTAAAGTTGAAACATATTTACATTTATTCAAAAATAGTAATTCAAAAATCACTCTTTTGGAAAAGGAATAGATTATAAAGACTTTTACTTTTCATAATTTAAAGAGAAAGATTTTAAATTATGAAAAAAAATCTCAATTATTCATTCTTCAAAATGAAATTTAAAAAATTAAAAGGTTCTTGAAATATTGAAACCAAAGTGAATATCTCCTCCGAAGAAATCTCCAGTGTTTTCGGCAATAAAACTTTTTTCGATCATGGTAATTGCGTTTGATAAAATTAACTGAAAAACATGTCCTCCAGTTTCAATATCTACACCAAAAGCCAAAGAATTTTTAGCATTTATAGATGTAGATTCATCAAATGCAAGGTAATATTCACTATTAAATGAAACTCGTTTGCTCAGTTTTATTCGACTTCCAAAACCCAATGCAAAAATGCTATGTGGATCTTCTTCCGCTCTAACCGTATTTCTATGAATAAACGTTGGTGATAATTGCATTGAAAAAGAGGAGTTGAACTTTCTTGCAATTAAAACTTGACCTACATATGATAGGTTTTCAGAAAAAGTTCTTTTTATGAGAGGAAATTGTTCATCTTGTGTTTTTGCTGCAATACTTCCAAAAAATGAGATAGCTACAGGAAAATAATTTGCTCCTTTTCTTTGTTTTACCAAACTATATTTAAAAAAAGAATCAAAAGTTTTTTCAAAACTACTTCTTCCTAAACCCATGGTTAAATTATCAGTTACCCCATATTCTAATGCAAAACGAATATTAGATTGATCTAACCCAAAAAGCTCATCGAATCCTAAATTAATGGCTCCAAATCTATGCGAAATTATAAATTCTAACTCTTTATCCTTCCTGTTTTGTATGGAATGTCCGTTTAAAATTCTTGTCCCTTTAAACGTTGCTGTCACAATATCTTCAGTGACATTTTCTGGAGTTTCCTCATTTAAAATATCTAACAAATCGTCTTGACTGTATGCTGATATACTTATCGAAATTAGAAAAATAGCGAATAATTTTTTCATAATGATTGGTCTACTTCTTGTAAGGTTTATGATTAAAGTCGAAACTCACTTTTATTTTTTTAGCAATATTTTTAGCAACTACTGCGGGAATTTGTATGTTAAAATCATCAACTTCAATAATAAAATTGCCATCTACTAAAATCAATGCATCTGTTTTTGTGAAATTAGCATCAATTGTAATTTCCTTAGTAACCCCATGAATGGTTAACATCCCTTTTACTTGCTGCTTACTTGCAGTTGCATTAATAGTATCAAAATTTAAAATAGTCCCTTTAAAAGTGGCTTTTGGATATGTATCCGACTCCACATAATTCTCATTAAAGTGTTCTTGCATTAACGCTTTTTCAAATAAGAATGATTTCATTAGTATTTGAATTGCCATTTTACCTTTTGAGGCATCAATAATACTTAATACTTGATTATTATCTGCTGTGATATCTTCCATTGGTGCTTTAGAATAAAAGTTAATAGCACCATTTTTTGTTAAATATCGGTCTTGACTGTTGGTTACTGCTACAAACAATGAACAGCACAAAATTGTATAAAGTAGTTTCATAATTTCTGGCTTTTATAATTAATTTGTAATTTCTGACTTTACTAAAATAACATCCATTAAATAGCCTGTACAAATCCCTTTAACAATAACGATTTCCCCAACTTTTAGTTTATCCATTTTTTTTGTTGATTTTGCTGATAAATGACATAAAATACTGCCAAAATCATCATTGGTTTTCAAGGTAATGATTCCTTTTTCCTTTTCAATTCTAGTCTCCGAAATCACGCCCTTAACGGCTACAATTTTGTCCAAATATTTAGTATTTGCCGTTGTTTCATCTGCAGCAAATTCAGATAAAATTTCATTTGCAGAAATACTAATATCTGCTAATGTTTCTGCAACATCAATATGTGGTTTATTATATATTTTATAACCAACAAACGCACCGAGAATTGCAAAAATTAGGATTACGATAATAATTTTTTCCCTATTCATCATTTTTAACTATTAATTATTTAAAGCTCCTGCATCTACCCAACAACTGATTGCTGCAATTTCCTCATTTGTTAATGAACCTCCAATTGGCATTTCTTTACTGACAACTTCAGATTTTATTATGTCTGCATTTGCACTCACACCATTATATGTCTCTAGGTTTGGTGATTGTCCTCCTCCTGAACTATGGCACGTAATACAATTATTATCTATAATTTTTTTGACATCCACTGAAAAAGTAATATCCGCGCAAAGGTCTGGAGCATCAGGGTCTAAAACCTCTTCTTCATCAACATTTGTTAAGCAAGAAGAAATGAGCACAACTAATATTGTTAATAAAAACGTTTTGTAAAATTTTAGGTTATTTTTCATTTTAGTTGTTTTAAATTCTTTACCAAAGTAACTAAAATAAAAAAAAATACAAACTATGAACCTTTATAAAAGGGGAATAAAATTATTTAAAAAGGAAAATAAAGCCTTGAAAAGTAATTTAACCCTACACTTAGTTGCACCAAAAAGAACTATATATTTAACCACTGCTTAAATTCTGCAGCTTTGTTTTTACTGATTATAATCTCTTCGGATGTTTTAGATTGTAGCAATATTTTAAGTTGGCTGTTGCCATATCTTATAATTTTATCAATAGCCCTAATACTAATAATAAATTGTCTGTTCGCTCTAAAAAACAAAGTAGGATTTAAGTAAGTATACATATCATCCAAACTCATATTTGTGGTTGATTTCTTATCATCAAAACAAACAACGTAGGTAATTGTGTTCTCTGTATAAATATAGGCGATATCTTTAATAGATATAGGCACTAATTCATTTCTTATATAGGTAAGAATTCTTTGTTTTTCATTTTCTGAAGATTCTTCTATTGTGTTTTGCTCAGGTATTACTGCAACTTTCTCTTTGTAAGAAACCAAATCTATATTTAATTTAGAAAGGTTTACTACTTCCGATGTTAATGAAGAATTTTTTAATTCTAATTGTTTCTCATAAGCACTACCAATAACTCTAACCGCGATAAAAGAAAATATAATTACTAGAATACCCATAATTAAAAAAATGAGATAAAAGTTGGATTTTAATACACTCATTTGCAGAGAAATGCTTTTAATATTGACATTTGCAGCAATAATTAAATCAGAGTTTTTAATTGGAGAAATGTGGATGATTTCTGAAGTTGACGTATTACTTTTACCCATCAACAAATCAAACAAATCATCAGAATTATTCTTTTCTTTTAATGAGGATAATAATGTTTCATTAGAATTCACTTGCTCACCCACTTTAGTTTTATCTGGGTGACAAACCTCTTCTCCGCTCCAATTAAACACACTAATAAACCAGGTATCTATATCAGAATTTTCTATAATTTCTTGAATATTAGTAACAACTTCCTCCCTTTTTAATCCCGATGACAACTGAAAATCAATCAATTTTGCAAACTCACCAGCTTCTCTTTTACTAGACTCTACTTGTACTTCAATTAATTGATTTGCGCTAACTTTAATAAAATATTGTGATGCAATTAAAGCCACAACTAAAAAGATGATTGCAATAGATAAAAAAGTTAAAAAGTAAAGTTTGTCTTTTTTCATAGTTATTAAGAAAGTTGAAATATACTATATATTCTTTTCTTTCTGTCATTAATTTTTCCTCTTGAAACCTATTTTTTTCCTTTTTACAAAGATTTTTACCTACAAAAAAGATAATTTTTCTTTTCTTTGGATAGTAAAAATGAAAAGTAAAAACAATTTTTTTTTTCTGATTCTCATTCTATTAATTATTATTAATACGTACGCGTACATCCTTCCTTTATTAAAATCTTCAGAAAAAAATCTAGATAATAAAGATACAGAATTCTCTATTTCGACAAAAGACCTAATAAAGGCATATATCGCAGATGAAGAAAGATCTGATAGCTTATACGCAGATAAAATTATAGAAGTTACTGGGCATATAAAAGAAATTATGTTTTTAAACAATAGAAATACAATTATATTAAATAGTAATACTGAAAATTTTGGAGTAATTTGCGATGTAAACCCAAACCAAAAAAGAAAAATAAAACAGCTAAAAAAGCATCAAAAAATACGTGTAAAAGGAATTTGTAAAGGTTTTTTAAAAGACGTAATTTTATTAAATTGCTCAATAGATTTAATACCAAATGAATAAATTAATTCCACTATTTTTATTGTTTTTTTACTTTGTAGATTTTGGACAAGAACAATATCAATTTATTGCTAGACAAGGTCAAATTTCTTTTTTTTCCTACACTTCTGTTGAAAACATTGAAGCTAAAAATAATCAGGTTTTAAGTATCTTAGACATTGAAAAACAAGAACTTGCCATAAGCATGTTGATGCGTGCTTTTGTTTTTAAAAAGGATTTAATGTATGAACATTTTAACGAAAGTTATATTGAATCAGACATGTACCCAAAAGCAAACTTTATTGGAAAAATTATTGATTTTGATAAAAAAAACCAAAAAAAACAAATAAAAATTATTCGTGGAAAAATTACTATACATGGAATTACAAAAGAAATAGACCTTAAAACCACCATCGAAAGCATAGATAACAATTATATTTTATCAGGAAATTTTGATATTTTAGTAAATGATTTTCAAATTAAAATTCCGCCAATTTTATCCAGTAATATTGCCAAAACCATTTCTATAAAATTTAGATTTCAATACCAGCCTTATGAAGAATAAAATAATATTTCAATTCCTTACAATAGTATTTGTTTTTTTAAATTCTTCTGTAAACGGACAAGGTTTATTAGACAAATTATACAAAGAATTTCCAGACAAGCCAATTTACGAAATTGCCACATTCAAAACGACAAGAATTGGTTTAGGACATTCAATAGAGACAAGAAAAAAGGGCACTTTAGAAATATCTATCTTCAATAGATATTGGAACATTCCTAATTTTGAAGGACAACGTTTTTTAGCTGATGTTGTTAGTACACGTTATGGTTTAGATTATGCTTTTTCTGATAGTTTCACTTTTGGTTTAGGGTATACCAATCATGATGAAGTTTTGGACGGATTTCTAAAATATAAGCTTTTAAGGCAAATTAAAAATTCTAATAAAGGGTTGATAAGCATCACTTTATTACAAGGCTTTTCTCATAGAAGCATAAAGAATATAGTTGATAATTTATATCAACCAATTACTAATTCTTCAGATAAATATGCATTTACAAGTCAACTTTTAATGGCAAGAAAGTTTAATTCTAAGTTTTCTTTACAAATTACACCTACTTTTATTCACAAACAAACTAGCTCTTTAACCGAAAGTCCAAATAATCAGTTTGCCGTTGGTTTTGGGGGAAGACATAAAATTGGTAGCCATGCTTCTATTGTCTCAGAATATTTTTATGTGGTAAATCCTTTAAAAACAATTGATACGTATAATGCTTTTATGGTTGGAGTTAATTGGGAATTAAGTCATTTATTATTGCAATTTCAAATTACAAATGCAAGAAATTTTGCAGAAGACGCTTTTATTGGTCAAACTAAAAACAATTTCAATGCAAAAGATGGTAATTTTCACTTCGGATTTAATGCAACTTTTGTTTTGCAAACTAGAAAGAAAAAAATATAATTATTTTACTACTACTAAAATTTAAAATTATTCACATTAATACCTATGTGAACAATTAATAATCACGAATTTTTAAATAGTTCTTGCTGAATTTATTTTTAAGAAAAGGTTCCTTCATATATTTGTTTAAAAATAATTAATAAAACAGTTCTTTATATATAAAATTTTTTAAGAAAAAAATTTTATATACTATATTTTCATATCAAAAAAAAAGCACCCAGAGGACGCTTTTTTTTTGATAAAAATATTGAGTTTTATTTACTCAAATACATTTTACGTCTAGAGTATAAGTTGTAAAATTCATCGTCTTTTAAACTATCGATAAATAAAATACTTTCACCTGTAGATTTCATTTCTGGTCCTAGTTTCTTATTCACATTCGGAAACTTGTTAAATGAGAAAACTGGTTGTTTAATTGCATATCCATCTAATTGTGGATTAAAATCGAAATCAGTCACTTTATTATGACCTAACATTACTTTAGTCGCATAATTTACATACGGTTCTTTATAGGCTTTTGCTATAAAAGGCACGGTTCTAGAAGCTCTAGGATTTGCTTCTATAATATAAACAACATCATGTTTGATAGCAAACTGAACATTGATCAATCCGACAGTCTTTAATTCTCTCGCAATTGTATATGTATGATCTTTAATTTGCTGCATTACAAACTCACCTAAATTAAAAGCTGGCAAGGTTGCATTAGAATCTCCTGAATGAATCCCACAAGGTTCTATATGTTCCATAATTCCGATAATGTAAACATTTCCATCAGCATCACAAATTGCATCTGCTTCAGCTTCAATAGCGCCATCTAGATAATGGTCTAACAATAATTTATTACCAGGCATTCTGCCTAATAAATCTACAACATGCTCAACTAATTCTTCTTTGTTGATTACAATTTTCATTCCTTGACCCCCTAAAACATATGAAGGCCTTACTAAAATCGGAAAATCCAACTCATCGGCTAAAACCAAAGCTTCATCCGCAGTTTCTGCAATTCCGAATTCTGGATACGGAATATTATTATTTTTTAACAATGTAGAAAAACTACCTCTATCTTCTGCTAAATCTAATGCTTCAAAAGAAGTACCTATAATTTTAATACCGTATTTAGTTAATTTTTCAGCTAACTTTAATGCAGTTTGCCCACCCAACTGAACAATAACTCCTTCTGGCTTTTCATGACGAATAATATCATAAATATGTTCCCAAAAAACAGGCTCAAAGTATAATTTATCAGCAGTATCAAAATCTGTAGAAACCGTTTCAGGATTGCAATTAATCATAATTGTTTCATAACCACATTCTGCAGCTGCTAAAACTCCATGAACACAACAGTAATCGAACTCAATTCCTTGTCCAATTCTATTTGGACCAGAACCTAAAACTATTATTTTCTTCTTGTCTGTTACAATACTTTCGTTTGCAATAATAATTTCGCCATCAACAGTTTCAATTTCATTTTCAAAAGTTGAGTAATAATAAGGGGTTTTTGCTTTAAATTCAGCAGCACATGTATCTACTAATTTAAAAACACGCTGTATCTTTAAAGCATCTCTTTTTGCGTAAACCTGACTTTCCAAACAACTCAACATATGAGCTATTTGCCTATCTCCATAACCTTTCTGTTTAGCCTCTAATAATAAATCTCTTTCTATAGTCTCAATTGTATGTGTAGAAATTTCTTTTTGCAATTGAAACAACTCTTCATACTGTTTTAAATACCACATATCAATTTTTGTGATATCATAAATCTTACTCAAAGGAATTCCAATAGCTATAGCGTCATAAATCGCAAAGACACGATCCCAACTTGCGTTTGTTAATTTATCTATAATTTGGTTATAATCTGTGTAGCCTTTTCCGTCTGCACCTAAACCATTTCTTTTTATTTCTAAAGATTGAGTTGCTTTATGTAATGCTTCTTGAAAAGAACGTCCAATTCCCATTACCTCACCAACAGATTTCATTTGTAATCCTAAAGTTCTGTCTGAACCTTCGAATTTATCAAAATTCCATCGCGGAATTTTTACAATTACATAATCTAAAGTTGGCTCGAATAAAGCGGATGTAGATTTTGTAATTCCGTTTTCTAGTTCATCTAAAGAATATCCAATAGCTAATTTTGTGGCAACTTTTGCAATCGGATAACCGGTAGCTTTACTCGCTAAGGCGGATGAACGCGAAACACGTGGATTAATTTCGATGGCAATAATATCTTCTTTTTCGTCAGGAGAAACTGCAAACTGAACATTACAACCTCCTTCAAAATCACCAATAGAGCGCATCATATGAATGGCCATATCACGCATTTTCTGAAAAGTTTTATCAGACAGTGTCATTGCTGGAGCGACTGTAATAGAATCTCCTGTATGAATTCCCATTGGATCCATATTTTCAATAGAACAAATAATTACTACATTATCATTTCTATCTCGTAATAACTCTAGCTCATATTCTTTCCACCCCATCATGGCTTTATCAATCATCACTTCATGAATAGGTGATGCTTCTAAACCTCGGCTTAATAGTTCATCAAAATCTTCCGGCTTATAAACAATAGATGCCCCTGCTCCTCCTAAGGTATATGAAGATCGAATTACTAATGGAAAACCAAATTCTTGTGCAATTTCTTTTCCTTTTAAGAATGACGTTGCTGTTGCTTGAGGCGCCATTGGCACATCAATTTTCAACATTAACTCTCTAAACTGTTCTCTATCCTCAGTAACATTAATAGCATCAATATCTACACCAATTAATTTTACGCCAAAATCTTCCCAAATTCCTTTATCATCAGCTTCAATACATAAATTTAATGCTGTTTGACCACCCATCGTTGGCAAAACTGCATCAATCTGTGGATGCTCTTTTAAAATTTGAATAATTGATTTTGTTGTTAACGGTAGCAGATAAATATGATCTGCCATAGAAGGGTCAGTCATAATTGTTGCAGGATTAGAGTTAATTAAAATAGTCTCTATTCCGTCTTCACGCAAAGATCGTAAAGATTGTGATCCCGAATAATCGAATTCGCAGGCCTGACCAATAACAATCGGTCCAGATCCAATAATGAGTATGGAATTAAGGTCTTTTCTTTTTGGCATTGTAAGTTGTTGTGTTGTTTAATTTTACAAAAATAGCTAGTGCTTGGGTATAAAAAAAGGTGTTACTTAAAAAAGTAACACCTTATATATTAACAATTGTTAATCATTTATTTTTTATGTCTAGTTTCTGAAGAAACAGAAACTTTTTTTCTTCCTTTTGCTCTTCTTCGAGCTAATACTTTTCTACCATTAGCAGAAGCCATTCTTTCCATGAAACCATGTTTGTTTCTTCTCTTTCTCTTTGATGGTTGATACGTTCTTTTTGGCATTATTATGTATTTTTAATTGTCTTCTATATTATTTTTTGCTTTACAAGCTTACCTCATTAAAAGCGTGGGCAAATATACAACTGTTTTTATTTTTGACAAACAGTATTTCAAAAAAAATTAAAATATTTTTTTCCAAAATATAATCTAGCATTTTTTTTAATGTTTTTATCCTTTTTTATTTGTGATAAATACAAGAGTTAGTACTTTTGCCCAAACCTAAATTAACCATGAGTACTACTAAATACGTTTTTGTCACAGGAGGCGTAACTTCATCACTTGGAAAAGGGATAATTGCAGCTTCTTTAGCTAAATTACTCCAAGAAAGAGGCTTTTCCGTAACCATTCAAAAATTAGATCCATATATTAACATCGATCCAGGCACATTAAACCCTTATGAACACGGGGAATGTTATGTAACTGACGATGGTGCTGAAACTGATTTAGATTTAGGTCATTATGAGCGTTTTTTAAATATTCCTACAAGCCAAGCAAACAATGTTACTACGGGTAAAATTTATCAATCTGTCATAAATAAGGAAAGAAAAGGTGAATTTTTAGGAAAAACAGTTCAGGTTATTCCACATATTACAGACGAAATAAAACATAGAATTCAAATTTTAGGTGAAACTGGAGATTACGATATTGTAATTACAGAAATTGGTGGAACTGTTGGTGATATTGAATCTTTACCTTATGTTGAGTCTGTAAGACAATTACTTTGGGAGAAAGGTAATGAGAATGCGATTGTCATTCATTTAACACTAGTACCTTACTTAGCTGCTGCTGGTGAGTTAAAAACAAAACCTACACAACACTCTGTTAAAATGTTAATGCAAAGTGGTGTAAGTCCAGATATTTTAGTCTGTAGAACAGAACATCAAATTTCTGATGATATCAAAAGAAAATTAGCATTATTTTGTAATGTGAAGCAAGAAGATGTGATACAATCAATAGATGCAGAGACCATTTACGATGTGCCAAATTTAATGTTAGATGAAGGCTTAGATACTGTCGTTTTGAAGAAATTGAACTTAACGTCAAAACAAGAACCTAAATTAATAACTTGGAATAATTTTCTACAGAAGCATAAAAATCCTACTTCTGAAGTTGAAATTGCATTGATTGGAAAATATATTGAGTTACAAGACTCTTACAAATCTATTACGGAAGCTTTTATACACGCTGGTTCATCTCATGAAACCAAAGTAAATGTTAGATGGATTCATTCTGAAAGTTTAACTCCAAGTAATTACGAGAAAAAACTGAAAGGCGTTAATGGAATTTTAGTGGCTCCTGGATTTGGAGATAGAGGAATTGATGGTAAAATTAAAGCCGTTCAGTATGCGAGAGAAAATAATATTCCTTTCTTCGGTATCTGTTTAGGAATGCAAATGGCGGTAATTGAGTTTGCTAAAAACGTTTTAGGACTAAGAGATGCTTTTTCTACAGAAATGAAAAGCGATTGTTTAAACCCTGTTATTAATTTAATGGAAAGCCAAGAAAGTGTTACTGAAAAAGGCGGAACGATGCGTTTAGGTGCTTGGGATTGTAAACTTGTTAAAGAGTCAAAAACATACAAAGCCTATCAATCCGAAATGATTAGCGAACGCCACAGACATCGTTATGAATTTAATAATGACTATTTAGCACAAATTGAACTTAAGGGAATGAAGGCTGCTGGTATAAATCCAAAAACTGGGTTGGTAGAAGTTATTGAGATTCCAAGTCATCCTTGGTTTGTAGGTGTGCAATATCATCCGGAATATAAAAGTACGGTTTTAAAACCTCATCCTTTATTTGTGAATTTTATAAAAGCTGCTCTTAAACAATCTAAAAAATAATTCCTTCAATAAAATTATGTTCAGTAAAAGAAGGAATGCTTCTTGAACTATTAACAAGTATTAAATTTAGAGCAGTAAAAACGATATTAAATCTGCTTTTTAACTACATTTGTCTCCTTTTTATACTTAGTATTTCTTGATAAAATGACAAATTGACACTTAACTAACCCATGGAACAAAAAAAATTCGATCTTAATTCTTTTATAGGAATGATTCTTCTTGGAGGAATTATGCTTTGGTATTTTTATACAAATGCCCCTGAAGTTGAACCAAAAAGTACAACTATAGAACAAGTAACAGATTCATCAAATAACAGTAGCACTAAAAATGCATTTACCGATATTACACCAGCCATCGTAAACGATTCTTTGCAACAACTAGCAGCCAAAAACAGATTAGGTGCTTTTGCTTTAAGCGCTATTAATGGTTCTGATGGAAATTCTGTAATAGAAAATGAATTGGTAAAATTGACCATTGATAATAGAGGTGGACAAATTATTGAGGCTTTAATTAAAAATTATAAAACACATGATTCGCTTCCGTTATATATGATAAAGGATAATAACGCATCTTTTAACATCAATTTTGGAACCACAGATAACAGAATTCTGAATACAAAAGATTTATTTTTTGCACCAAGTTTATCGAAAAATGGGGATAACTCTGTTTTGTCTATGAAACTAAAAGTTTCTGATAATCAGTTTTTAGAATACAGATATGAAGTAAAGCCTAAAACATATCTGGTTGATTTTTCTGTCCGATCTCAAGGTTTAAGTTCTATTATTAATTCTTCAAATTCGATTAATTTAGATTGGTCTTTAACTGGCTACAGACACGAAAAAAGTATTCGTACAGAAAATACGATGTATACAGAATACTACTACAAGTCAGAAAATGATGTTGATTACTTCAAGGCTGATATAGAGGACAATGTAAATGATTTGGCTTGGGTTGCTTACAAGCAACATTTCTTCACGAGTAATTTATTAACGGACACTCCGTTTAACAGTGCTACAATTAGTGCTACTGACTTAGTGAAAGACGAAAAAATTGATACCGTTTTCACTAAAAAATTCGAATTAAAAACACCTTTAGTTTTAACAGCTGGTGAGTTAAATTATAACATGAAATGGTTTTATGGACCAAGTGATTATAATCTATTAAGTGGAGAAGAGTTCGCAGGAACCAAGTTAGACGAAATAGCAGATTTAGGTTGGGGAATTTTTGGTTTCTTAAACAGAAACTTATTCTACCCTGTATTTAATTTCTTGCAAGGCTTTATGGGGAATTTTGGTTTAATTATTATATTGATGACCATTGTCGTTCGTATTTTTATGTCTCCTTTAGTTTATAAATCGTACTTGTCAAGCGCAAAAATGAAAGTCATAAGACCTGAATTAACTGCTTTAAATGCGAAATACCCAGGAAAAGAAAACGCCATGAAGCGTCAGCAAGAAACCATGGCCATTCAAAGGAAAGCGGGAGTTAGTATGTTGTCGGGTTGTATACCTGCAGTATTACAAATGCCTGTATTTTTTGCCTTATTTAAGTTCTTTCCAACAAACTTATCTTTGAGACAAGAAAGTTTTTTATGGGCTCCAGATTTATCTTCATACGATACAGTATTCCAGCTTCCTTTTTCAATTCCATTTTATGGAGATCACGTGAGTTTATTTCCAATTCTAGCTTCGATTGCCATCTTTTTCTATATGAAAATGAATCAGAGTCAGCAAGCAAACATGCAAGCACCAGCACAAGAAGGAATGCCAGATATGGGTAAAATGATGAAGTACATGATTTACTTCTCTCCTATTATGATGTTGTTTTTCTTTAACAACTATGCAAGTTCTTTAAGTTTGTATTACTTTATTTCTAACTTGTTAACAATTGCAATTATGTTAGTAATTAAGCACTACGTCATAGATGAAGATAAAATTCACGCGCAAATAGAGGAAAACAAAAAACGTCCTGAAAAAGCAAAAAGTAAATTTCGTCAAAAAATTGATTCTGCCATGAAACAAGCACAAGAGCAGCAAGCTGCGCAAAAAAAGAAGAAATAAAAAACACTAAGGGATACAATTAAAAACCGAAGCAATGTTGCTTCGGTTTTTTTTCATTTAACACAGGTCTTTTTACTTATCCATTTTCTATTAAAAAAGCTAGTTTCGCTAAACCTGATTAGAAGACATCAGAACGAAACTAACCTTTTCCATGAGCATTAAGCCCATTTTATAAAAAATTATAACAATTCTAAAAGTTCATAAATAAGTTTAACCATAGTTGCATAAATTGTTTGATATCATCTAGAAGTCCCTGAGATTAATTCAGGGTAATTAAAAGCAAGAATAGCTGCAAAGATTAAAACTGAAATCTTATCCCAAGATTAGCTGTAAATAATTCAAACTTAGGTCCAGCTTCTAAATTAACTCCTTTAACTGTAAATAGTAATGCCCTTTTGGGAGAGCCAAAACCAAGAGAAGCTTCCATATATCCTCCACCATCTGAAACTTCTGAGTCTAATCCAACCGCATAGCCAAAAGCACCTCCTAAAGATACTATATTAAAAAAGTACATACGTAAAGCTGCTGCTATCGGTATTAACTTTAAATCTTCCATGTTTTCACCATTAAATGCATGTAAATAACCTGCAGAAATTCCATACTGCACAGTTTTAGAATGAATTGGATTATTATTCATCTTAATAATTTCTCCTTCACTATTTTTACTTGGATTCCCTAGTCCTTTTGTAAATAAATAAGCTAAGTCTAAAGACATGGTATAATTGGATATTTCTTTAGCGGCGATATTTGCAGGTATTCCAATATTAAATTGAGTTTCTAATCCGTTTTGTGCAATAGATTTATTTACGAACAGTAGTATTGCAGAAATAGTTAAAAACTTTATTATGTTTTTCATAATCAAATTAAGCATAAAGGTTATTAATAAAAAATAGTTCTCTTACGATAGTTGAGATAAAATAATGTGAAATAGATATTAAAGTTAGTATCCAAAATTATAAGCAATCGATAACAAGTTCTATGATTTATTTATATCGCTACTTAATAATAAAGTCTATAAGTTTTAGGTTTTTAACGAAGTGCTCTTATTCTTAAATCGTCCGTAAAACAAAATATATCCATAACAAAGAATCGTTAAAATAAATGCAGTTTTAAAACCAAAACCATCTATCAAACTACCAAAAGCAAATGGAATAATTGCACCGCCAACAATTGCCATACACAACAAACCAGAAGCTTGTGCTTTTAAATCTCCTAAGCCTTCTAAAGACAATGTGAAAATGGTTGGAAACATAATGGAATTAAATAATCCAACAGCTAAAATAGACCACATAGAAACCAAACCTGTCGTATTAATTGAAATTAAAATCATAGCAATTGCTAGACTTGCAAAAATTGATAATACTTTTCCTGGAGCCATTATTCTTGTCAAATAGGCACCAACAAAACGACCAATCATTGCCCCTCCCCAATAGAAAATTACAAAAATACCTAATAGCGATTTAGGGTCAGAATCTGTGAATGTTTTATTAAAAGTACTTGCAATCGTATTCGCGATATACATCATGGTTTCATTTTGAGAAACGATCGTTGCTAAATTCATATCAGAGAAATAGTTCACCAAAAAACTACCAATAGCAACTTCTGCACCAACATAAACGAAGATTCCTAATGCACCTAACATCATCATTTTATTTTTTAATAAGGTAAAGTACCCTCCTTTTGGAGTATCTTGCATCACTTTAGGTAATTTTATAAAGGCAAAAACAGCAGCTAAAATCGATATGAAAGAAGCAATGAATATAAATGGAGTTTGCACAGTTGCTGCTTCATTCACATAATACTTCGTTTTACCAATTTCATTCAGAAGATTAATTTCTTCGGATGTTTTTACTGAATCACTTAATAAGAATAAAGCTCCAACTACGGGCGCAATTGTAGCACCTAAAGAATTGAAGGCTTGCGATAAATTTAATCTACTACTCGCGCCATCCTCACTGCCTAACAAAGCAACATAAGGGTTGGCAGCCACTTGTAAAATTGTAATTCCACCAGCAAGTGTAAAATAACCAATTAAAAAAACTGAAAAGGTCCTATATTCTGCTGCTGGATAAAATAATAAACAACCTAAAGCCATTGTTAACAGGCCTAAAACGATTCCTTTCTTGTAACCAATTTTTGACAGCATAAAACCTGCTGGTAAAGAGAAAACAAAAAATGCAACAAAAAAAGCAAACTGAACTAAAACTGTTTTTGCATAAGACATCTCAAAAACATCTTTTAATCTTGGCACTAAACTGTCGACTAATACAGTTATAAATCCCCAAAGGAAAAATAAAGTCGTTAAAAATACAAAAGCACTTTTGTATGATTTATTCGTTGATGTTGTCGTCATAATTTATACTTTTTTAAAATAATCTGATTTAATATTTACATTTTTCCCTGCTTTGAACAAATTATAACTGAACCATTCGTGAATAGAATATGCGCCAGTTTCTCCATTTTTATTCACTGCAATATAACCTACTTGAAAATTATTGAAATTACTATTTGGCTTTTTTACAATTCTGTCAATTGCTATTTCACATGCTTCTTGAGGCGTTTTTCCTTGCCTCATTAATTCTACAATTAAAAAACTACCTACAGTTTTTAAAACTTCTTCACCTAATCCAGTTGCAGATGCACCTCCAATTTCATTATCTACAAACAATCCACCTCCGATAATTGGAGAATCCCCAACTCTACCTGCCATTTTATAAGCCAATCCACTCGTTGTGCAAGCACCAGAAATATTTCCTTTCTTATCAATAGCCAACATCCCAATTGTATCATGATTTTCTTTATTAATAATAGGCTTATATTCTGATTTTTCTTTCCACTTTTCCCAGGCTTTTTTGGAGTTTTCAGTTAATAGATTTTCTCTTTCAAAACCTTTTTCATAAGCAAATTTTTCTGCTCCATCACCAATTAAAATTACATGTGGTGTATCTTCCATTACCTTTCTTGCCAAAGAAATAACATGCGTAATGTTTTTCACACCTAAAACTGCTCCATAATCGCCTTTATCATTCATAATACAAGCGTCTAATGTTACATCTCCATCTCTATCAGGTATACCTCCTTTACCAACAGTTTGGTTTTTTTCATTCGCTTCTTCAATCCTACAACCATACTCTACCGCATCTAAAGCAGAACCTCCATTCTCTAGAATTTTGGCTGCTGTTTCCACAGCCAAAGGAGTATTCCAGGTTGCAATAACAACTGGTCTTTGTGGTTTTAAAGTTGCTCCATACAATTCTTTTTTACCTGATTCTTCATCACAACTAATTATTGTTGATGAAACTGTCACCAAACCTAATCCGGTTGCTGACGCTTTTTTAATAAAATTTCTTCTTTTCATTTGAATTAATTTATTTGAATTTCATCCACAAATAACCAACTTTTACCATTATGTTGCGCTCCTAAATGCCATTCTGGAAGTTTGCCTATTTTTTTTGCAATTACTTTTATAAACCTTGCTTTACCTAATTTTGATATTTGAACGGTTTCAACTTTCACCTCATCCGTGTTTTCTGGAATTTTAAACTCCCATTTCCTATGTTTCTCAAAATTTAAACCATCAATAGAAGTATAAAATTCTACTTCTATTGGAAGAAAAATCCAACTTCTTTGATCTTTTAAAAATGATACTTTTATAGTCTGTATTAACGTTTCTTTCCCTAGATCTACAATTGCATTTAAATCTGTATCAAAATAGCCTTGCCAAGTTCCTGTTCTAAAATCTTCTGCACCAAAAATGCCATCAATTAAAGCATTTTTTCCACCTGCATTATACTGATTTGCATAATCAGTTTTCAAATCAATTTTAATGTTAGGGTTTATTTTGTGAAAATTAGTAGCAATGATAGCACTTTTTTTGTCATTTTTTTGAGCAAATATTTTTAAAGTTACTTTATCTGAAATTAAAAAAGGGATAGAATATTCCTTAAATTCATCACTTAAGGAATAAAATATTTTTGCTTTTTTATCTACTGACTTCAAAGTAACTGCTGTACTCCCTTTAAAAGCAATTTCTCCTTTTGCTATAAAAGGAGCTGCAACGATTAAATATTCATCAATTTTTGTTGAAGGAATAAACTGGTCTTCTGTGCCCCATTTCGTTGGCTTGTTTGTCATTTCGAGAACCAAATTTCCACCATTCATAATATCTTGATGGTTGATATAAGAATATTCATAAGTATCACCATTCAATGTTGCAGATTTGATGTATTTATTTTCTGAAGATTGATTTTTAGCTTCAACTGTAAATGATTTTCCGTTTTCTAGATTAATAGTCGCTTTTTCAAATAAAGGAGAACCAATTATATATTGATTAGAACCAGGAGTAACAGGATAAAAACCTAAAGAAGAAAAAATATACCATGCACTCATTTGTCCACAATCTTCGTTACCTGAAATTCCATCGGGAGTATTCGTATACAATTCTGTTAAAATCTGACGAACTTTTTCCTGAGTTTTGAAGGGTTTATTTGCAAAGTTATACAAATAAGCCATATGGTGGCTCGGTTCGTTTCCGTGCGCATATTGTCCTATTAAACCTGTGATATCTACTTGTTCACGCCCTGAAGTTTTATTCTTTGCAACAAAGAGCTTATCCAACTGTTCTTCTAGCACATTTTTTCCTCCAAGCAAATTCATGAATCCAGAAATATCTTGTGGAACATAAAAACTATATTGCCATGAGTTGGCTTCTGTATAATTAAAATTTACTTCGTAAGGATCAAAAGGTGCAAACCATTTGTTTCTAAAACGGCCCCTCATAAATTTTGATGTTGGATCAAAAACATTTTTATAATATTGCCCGCGTGCTGAGTAGCTTTCAAAATCTACTTGTTTACCCATTGATTTTGCCATCTGACCAATGGTCCAATCGTCAAAAGCATATTCTAATGTTTTAGAAACTGATTCTGATTCTTTCTCTACAGGAATAAATCCGAATTCTTTATACGATTGTAATCCTAGTTTATCACGAGTTGCAGAGTGTTTCATTGCTTCCAAAGCCTTATCTGTATTATAATTACGAATTCCTTTAAGATATGCATCTGCAATTACTGGAACTGCATGATATCCAATCATACAACCAGTATAATTTGAAGCTAAGTCCCAAATCGGCATGATTCCTCCTTCATCATATTTTGCTAAAAAAGTATTTATAAAATCGTTTGTTTTTTCTTGTTCAATAATTGTATATAAAGGATGCGCAGCTCTGTAAGTATCCCATAGTGAGAAAACTGTATAATAGTCGAAATCCTTGGCTTCGTGGATTTTCATATCCATTCCTCTATATCTTCCATCAACATCTTGATACAGATTTGGAGCAATAGAAACGTGATACATTGAAGAATAAAAATTAGTCTTATAATCATCACTTTTATCTTCAATAACAATTTTTTCTAATTGTTTCTCCCAAAAATCTTGTGCAGTTTTTTTTACTTGCTCAAAGGTTCGATTTCCTATTTCACCTTTTAAATTCCTTTTTGCACCTTCAATATCAACTGTAGAAATTCCTATTTTAATAATTATCGGTTCGTTTTTTGGATTGAAAAAATTCAATGCTATCTTTTGTGCTCCAGTCATGCCTTGTTTTGCTGGTGATTGCAAAATGTCAGAAAAAGAATGAGATGTTTTTATTGTAAAAAACAAACGTTGATCTGTTGCCCATGCTTCAGAAAAACGATAACCAGAAAGTTCTGTATCTGAAACTCTATTGATTTTTGCATCTAAAACCTTATCTCTATGCAATAAATCTAAAATCACAAATTGATTCTCTGATGAAGGAAAGTTGTATTTATGAATTCCGCTTCTTTTAGAAACTGTTAACTCAACATCAATATTAGTATCATCTAAATGTACTTTATAGAAACCTGGTTCAGCAGTTTCTTTGTTGTGAGAAAATTTCGATTTATAGCCTTCTTCTCCGTCAGCACCATTGTTAAAAACTAGTTTATTTGTTGGCATCAATAAAATATCTCCATAATCAGAAACTCCAGTTCCACTCAAATGTGTGTGCGAGAACCCATAGATTTCATTGTCAGAATAATGATACCCAGAACATCCATCCCAACCGTCCAAGCGCGTATCCGGACTTAATTGCATCATTCCAAAGGGCATAGTTGCTCCAGGATATGTATGTCCGTGACCACCAGTGCCAATAAATGGGTTTACATAAGAGATTAAAGGAGCTGTTTTTACTGCCACATTGATTATTTCTTTGTTTTTACACGATAAAAAAACCATGGTAAAAAAAAATAATAGAAAGTATTTAAACTTCATTGGTCTGAGATTCTTATTTTTATGATCCGAAGATACTAAAAATGAAACATTCATATTATTTACTGTTTTTAATTATTCCTCTTTTTTTTAGCTGTACCCAAGAGGATAATCAAATAGTGGAAATTGGGATTATACCAAAACCACTATTCCAACAAATAAACAAAGGAGTTTTTATCTTAGATGAAGATATTCGTTTTATTTCAGATGATGAATTAAGCGAAGTTTCAAACTATTTTAAACTTTATATAGAGGAGAATTATCAATTATCTTTTGCTCCACATAAAGAGGCAAAAGAAATCGTTTTTAATATTGATGATGCTATTACTAATGAGGAAGGATATAAATTAAAAATTCAAGAAAATAATATTTTAATTGTATCAAAAAACTCTAAAGGAGCTTTCTATGCAGTGCAAAGTTTACTGCAATTACTGCCTATTAAATCTAATAATCTAGCTATTCCCATTCCTTGTTTAGAACTTCGAGACGAACCTCAATTTAAATATCGCGGAATGCACTTAGATGTTGGACGACATTTTTTTTCTATTGATTTTATCAAAAAGTATATTGATTTAATTGCTAGACTAAAGATGAATACTTTTCATTGGCATTTAACCGAAGACCAAGGATGGAGAATAGAAATAAAAAAATATCCAAAACTTCAAGAAATAGCTGCCTATAGAAATGAAACGTTAGTGGGGCATTATAATGACCAGCCTCATCAATTTGACGGAGAAAAGTATGGTGGGTTTTATACTCAAGAACAAATTAAAGAGGTGGTTGCTTATGCTCAAACAAGGCAGGTAACCATTATTCCTGAAATTGAAATGCCCGGTCATTCTCAAGCTGCTATTGCAGCCTACCCAGCATTAGGCTGCACTGGAGAACAGGTAGAAGTGGCCACCAAATGGGGTGTTTTTGATGAAGTATATTGCCCAAAAGAAAGTACTTTTAAGTTTCTAGAAGATGTGATAGACGAAGTTGTAGCATTATTTCCTGGAAAATATATTCATATTGGGGGGGATGAAGCTCCAAAAACAAATTGGAAAAAATGTGCTCATTGTCAAAAACTCATAAAAGAAAAAAAGTTAAAAAACGAGCATGGTTTACAAAGTTATTTTATTGCGAGAATGGAAAAATATATTAATTCCAAAGGAAAACAAATTATTGGTTGGGATGAAATTTTAGAAGGTGGTTTGGCACCTAATGCAACCGTAATGTCTTGGCGAGGAACTAGTGGAGCTATTCAGGCGGCCAAAGACGGCCATGATGTTATTTTAACACCTGGCTCTCACTGTTATTTTGATCATTACCAATCAGACAATGAAAACGAACCTTTAGCTATTGGTGGTTTTCTTCCCTTAGAAAAAGTATATCATTTTAATCCAATACCAGAAGAGTTAACTAAAGATGAATCTAGGTATGTACAAGGTGCACAAGGAAATGTTTGGACAGAATATATGCAAACTGAAAAACAGTTAGAATACATGGCATTTCCTAGAGTCGTTGCACTAAGTGAAGTGGTATGGTCTTCCCCTGAAAATAAAAATTATACAGATTTCATTAATAGACTAGCTCAGTATCAAAAAAGATTAGACCAACTAGATGTAAATTATGCTAATCATATTTATTCTGTAAAAGGTGACTTAAAAAATAAAGCTGGCCGTTTAAGTTATGAATTGAGCACTATTTCTTCAACTTATCCCATATACTACTCAATAGATGAATCAGCTCCTTCGAAATTATATTCAAATCCAATTCCTGTAGATTCATCTATGACTATTAAAGCAGTACTTCTTGATTCAAAAAACACTGCTTTAGGAGATATTTTTAATCAAAAAATTAATCTACACAAAGGTGTGGGTACCAAAATATCAATTGATAAAGAACCGCACCCAGCCTATAATACTGGTGGTAAAAAAGCCCTGATAAACGGTATTTCTGGAAACAATAAACGTTATGGAGATAAAGAATGGCTAGGTTTTTCTGGAGAAGATATTGAGATTACCATAGAATTTGACAGTCCAACAAACATCAATACCATCTCAACACGATTTTACAATGGTAACGGACAATGGATTTATGCACCCAAGGAGATAGGGTTTAGTTTTCAACTTGAAGACGGAAAAACAATAAATGATATTCGTAAAATAGAGGAAAAAGACAAATTATTAGTCAATTATTCTTTTGCAACAACATCTATTTCTGTTACAAGAATAGAAATCATTATAAAAAACTACGGCATCATTCCAGAAGGTCAACAAGGTGCGGGTCATAAAGCATGGTTGTTTATTGATGAACTCATAATCGAATAACTATGATTTTAGAAATCTGTGCCAACTCCTATCAATCTGCTATTAACGCTCAAAAAGCTGGAGCACACAGAATAGAATTGTGCAGTGAATTGCCTATTGGCGGCATTACACCTTCTCACGGTTTGCTTAAAAAAGTGATGCACAGTTTAAGTATACCTGTTCAGGTTTTAATACGTCCTAGAAGTGGAGACTTTAACTATTCTAATGCCGAATTTGAAATCATGAAAGAAAACATTCTTCAATGTAAAGACCGAGGTTGTGCTGGAATAGTTTCTGGTGTCCTGCATACAAATAATAACATAGACATTGAGCGAACAATAGAATTGATTGAACTTTCTAAGCCATTGACTTTTACATTTCACAGAGCCTTTGACTGTGTTACAAATCCAAAAGAATCTTTAAAACAATTAATTGATTTAAAAGTAGATAGAATTTTAACTTCTGGTTTACAACCTAATGCTGAAAAAGGAATTGAGTTATTAATAGAACTTCAACAATTAGCAAAAAACAAATTGATTATTCTTCCTGGAAGTGGAATTAGCATCGAAAATGTTAATTTATTTAAAGACAGTGGGTTTAAGGAAGTTCATACTTCTGCTTCTAAAGAAATATCGAATTCAAACGTGTTTTTTGATAACACAAAACAAACTGTTTCAGATGAAGAAACTATTCTAAAAATTTTATATGAGATTAAAAATGCGTAGGATATTTGTTGGCTTTTTAATGCTTACTGTTTTTGGATGCAGTACTCTAGAAAAAGATTTACCCGTAGAAATAGAATTAAATACAAATTGGCAATTTAAGGGAATTAATACTGTAGATTGGAAATCTGCTTCTGTTCCTGGAAATATATTTACAGATTTACTTTCTCATAAAGTTATTGAAGATCCATTTATAAAAACCAATGAAGAAAAGGTACAATGGGTTTCTAAAAAGGATTGGGAGTATAAAACCAATTTTTCATTGTCTGAAGAAATTTTAAACAAAAAAAATATTGAACTCAATTTTGAAGGATTAGATACTTATGCAAAAATTTACATTAATGGAAATTATCAATTAAATACAGACAACGCATTTAAAAGATATACGATATCATTAAAAGATATACCAATGTATAAATCAAATGAATTAAAAATAGTATTTGAGAATATAGGCAGTATTGAAAACCCCGCAAAACTAAATTCAAAATATAAATTACCTGAAGGAAAAAGAATTTATACCAGAAAAGCACAGTTTCAATATGGTTGGGACTGGGGACCAAAACTAAACACTTTAGGCATTTGGAAACCCATAACTTTAAAAGCTTGGGATGATTTAAAATTTGAAAATATTTACATCAGACAAAAAGAAATTGACAAGGATAAAGCACTTTTATCGGTTGAAATCATTATAGAAAGCAAGGATGACAGGAACATACAACTATTCACAAAAATTAACAAGGAAATAATTTCGTCAAATATCTCTCTAAAAAAAGGAAAACACACCTATAAGGTTCCAATTGAAATCATAAACCCCAAATTATGGTGGACACACAATTTGGGAAATCCATATTTGTATAATTTCAATTTTCAATTGATTTCTGATGGCAAAATAAAAGATGAAAAATCTATTAAAAAAGGGATTAGAACGATAAAATTAATCGCTAAAAAAGATACTATAGGTGAATCTTTCTATTTTGAATTGAATGGAAAACCTGTCTTCATGAAGGGCGCAAATTATATTCCACAAAACAATTTTCAGAATAAAGTTACCAATCAACATTATGAAAAATTGTTATCTGATGTAGTTGAATCTAACATGAATATGTTGCGAGTTTGGGGAGGTGGAATTTATGAAAATGATATTTTTTATGATATCTGTGATGAAAAAGGAATTTTAGTTTGGCAAGATTTCATGTTTGCATGCGCGATGTATCCCGGAAGTATTGAGTTTTTAGCAAATGTTAAAGAAGAAGCGGAACAGCAAATTAAAAGATTACGAAATCATACTTCAATTGCTTTGTGGTGCGGAAATAACGAGAATGCTGAAGGTTGGAGACGTTGGGGATGGCAAGCCAAAAGAACGAAGAAAGAAAAAGAAGAAATATGGAATGATTACTTAGCCGTCTTTGATACTATTTTACCTAAATCTGTCGCGAAATTAAGCGAAACTAATTATTGGGAAACTTCACCAAAATATGGTAGAGGAAATCCGAAATATCAAATGGAAGGTGATGCGCATGATTGGTGGGTTTGGCATGATGGCTATCCTTTTGAACATTTTGAAAAGAATGTGCCAAGATTTATGAGTGAATTTGGGTTTCAATCGTTTCCAAGCTTTGAAACTATCAATTACATCAATCAAAATGATACAATAAACTTAAAAACGGATGCAATAAAATTGCATCAAAAACATGCAAAAGGTTTTCAATTAATCGAAGAGTACATGAACCGTAATTATAAGATCTCCAAAAATGAAGAAGATTACGTTTATGTAAGTCAGCTATTACAAGCTAAAGGAATTGTCATGGGAATTGAAGCTCACAGAAGAGCAAAACCGACTAATATGGGAAGTTTATATTGGCAGTTAAATGATTGTTGGCCTTCAATTTCCTGGTCTAGTATCGATTATTTCGGACAATGGAAAGCCTTACAATATAAAGCAAAAAATGCTTTTAAAAATCTCTTAATCTCTTCAACTATTGAAAAAAATAAGGTAAAAATTTTTGTTATAAATGATACTTTTAATCCAATTCAAGGAAATTTAAAAGTAACCTTAATTGATTTTTATGGAAAAGAGATTTGGAAAGATTCTAAAGAAATTCAAGTTTTAGAAAATAGTAGCAAACCATATTTTAATTTTTCTTTAGAAAGTATTAAGAGTGAATCTTCCGTTTTAATTACTGAATTTAAGAATCAACAATCAGTGTTTTTCTTTACGAAACCCAAAGATTTAAACTTACCAAAAGGCATTATTAAAAAAGTGGTTTCGAAAACAAAAAATGGTTTTTCAATTATATTAACAAGTGATGTCCTACAAAAGGATATGTTTTTATTCTCAAAAGGAAAAGGTCATTTTTCTGATAATTTCTTTGATTTAATTCCGAATCAGAATAAGGTTATAAAATTTATAACTAAAGAAAACTCTTTAAATGATTTACGAATAAAAACATTGAATTCTATTCATAACACTTTGCTTCCAATAGAAAAAAATCCCTAAACAAATAGTAAAGACTGCTGTATCCAACAGAATGATATACCTATATTTGAGTAATTTCGAACTGATTATCAATTAAGAGTTACATAGCTATAATATTTAGTACAAAAAAATTACTTTTTATTAAAAAACTGGGATTCTAAAAAACCTAAGCCATAGCCTAGAAATTGTGTAAAAGAAGTTATTATACACAATATCGCAACCTTTAATCCATTTTTAAAAAAGGAATCAAATAGTAAAATTAAGAAATAAACCGAATAAGTTTTCACTAAAAAGTAATGCCCAAAAATTGCTAAAAAAACACTTGCATCTAATCCAATTAGAAATAAACTAGGAAACCAATAAGTTAGTTTTGCAGTTTCTGGATACATTTTATTTAGTTTTGGTCTTGCCGTTCCAAAACCAAAAGTTTGTTTAAAAAATTGCTTTATTGTACTTCTTCTTTTATGATATACAAATGCTTTTTCTATGAGTTGTGTTTCAAAACCTAATTGCCAAAGTCGAAAAGTTAAATCTATATCTTCTCCATTTTTCATTTTAGAAAAACCTTGAGTTTTTTCAAAAGCTTTTTTAGACATGCCTAGGTTAAAACTTCTTGGTTGAAACTTTGTAATAGTAGATCTTTTTCCACGAATTCCACCCGTTGTTAAGAAAGAAGTCATAGAATAATTAATTGCCTTCTGCAATAAAGTAAAACTTTTGTGTGCGGCATCTGGACCGCCGTAAGCGTCTGTAAAATTTATTTTTAAGGTTTTTTTTACTTCTGATAGATATTGTGGAGGAACAATAACATCTGAATCCAAAATAATGAAATAATTTCCTGATGCTTGTTGCATTCCAAAATTACGACTCGCTCCTGCTCCAGTATTTTCTTTACAAAAATATTTTAAATCAAGGTGATTTTTATATTCCTCAACAATAATGTCACTTTTTTGAGCAGAACCATCTTCAATAATTAAAACTTCAAAATCATCAGAGAAATCTTGTTTGGTTAGACTTTCTAGTAACTCGTCTATTTCTTGTGGACGATTGAAAACTGGGATTATTATGGAGAAAGATAATATCAATTATTCAGGCAATTTAAATTCTGGATTATAAATGATTCCTATTACATTATTCCAAGGGTCTTTAATAGAAGCTACCATTATTTCTCCACCAACATTATTTGGTTTTTCGTGCTCAAGAGCCCCACAATTTAAAAAAAATAAAAATTTCTCTTCAATATTATCGACTCCCCAATAACATAAAATATTATCAGATTTCTCTGATTGGTTTTCTTCTAAAAGCAAACCTAATTCATATCCTTTTATATTAAAACCAATATAAAATTGATTTTCAAAGTAAGGCTTAGACTCGAATACTTTTGAATACCACATTTTTGCTTTTTGCAAATTAGATACTTTAAAGATCGTAGTTCTTAATCCTAACATGAAGAATAAATTTTAGCTAAATTAAACAAAAAATGCAAATCTAAATTGATTTGCATTTTATAATCATTATTTAAAAAATGTGCTTATTTTTTTATTCTCGATAAGCTACCAAATAAGCTTAGCTAAGATTGAAACCATTAGAATACCCGATGATATTCTTAACCTTCTATATTTTTCTTAAAGTAGATGTAGTAAAAAGCAGGATATAGTTTGAAAAAATAAAATTTAATTTTTATTCTTCCCCAACAAATTTATCCATAACTGGATCACTTACTCCCATATTAGAAAATCCTCCATCATGAAATAAATTCTGTAATGTTACTTTCTTGGTTAAATCTGAAAACATAGTAATCGTGTAATCTGCGCATTCTAAAGCTGTAGCATTTCCTAATGGACTCATTTTTTCAGCATATTCAATAAAGCCATCAAAACCTTTTACGCCACTTCCTGCTGTTGTGGGTGTTGGAGATTGTGAAATTGTATTTACACGCACCTTATGATCTCTACCGAAGAAATATCCAAAACTACGCGCAATACTTTCTAAATAGGCTTTATTATCTGCCATATCATTATAATCTGGAAACACTCTTTGTGCAGCCATATATGTTAAGGCAACAATTGAACCCCACTCACTCATGGCGTTTTTGTTATATAAAACATTCATTACTTTATGAAAAGAAACTGCAGAAATATCCCAGCCTTTTGTGGTAAAATCGTATTTAGGATTGGTGTAATGTTTTCCTTTACGAACATTTACAGACATACCAATTGAGTGTAAAACGAAGTCAATTTTACCACCTAAAATTTCCATCGATTTTTCAACCAAATTTGTTAAATCTTCCATAGAAGTTGCATCTGCCCCGACAACTTGAGAACCTGTTTTTTCTGCTAAAGCATTTAACTCTCCCATTCTTAAGGCTATTGGTGCGTTTGTTAATACAAATGTAGCACCTTCTTCATGCGCTCTTTCTGCTACCTTCCAAGCAATGGATTGCTCGTTTAAAGCTCCAAAAATAATACCTCTTTTTCCTTTTAATAAATTATATGACATACTTATAAATTGTTAATATTTAGTATTTAGTTGATTGTTATTTCGCTGCAAATATAATCTTAATTTAATAACTCTTTCGCGTGTGTAATTGCAGTTTCAGAAATCTCTTTTCCACTTAACATCTCCGCTATTTCTACAATTCTTTCTTCAGCACTTAATTGTCTTAAATTGGTAGTAGTAACATTGTTAATTTCTTCTTTATAAACCTTGTAATGATTGTCTCCTTTCGCTGCAACTTGTGGTAAATGTGTAATAGAAATAACTTGCATGTGCTTGCTCATTTGAAGCATAATTGCAGCAATTTTGTTAGAAATCTCACCAGAAACGCCTGTATCAATTTCATCAAAAATAATGGTGGGTAATTGTGTGTTTTCTGAGAGCACTCTCTTTACAGCCAGCATAATTCTTGACAATTCTCCACCAGAAGCCACTTTTTTAAGTTCCCCGAAATTACTCCCTTTGTTCGCCGAAAAAAAGAATTCTAATTCATCTTTTCCGTTTGAAAAATAATGAGAGGTTGATTTTATATTGATAGAAAAACGAGCATTTTTCATTCCTAAATCTGATAATAAACTCTCTAATTCCTTTTTTAAATTCGGAATTACTTTTTTTCTAGCATTAGAGATCTTTAGTCCAATTACATCCAATTTTTCGGAAACATTATTAATTTCTTTTTTCTTTTGATTGATGTCTTCATCTGCACTCTCCACTTGACTTACTTTCTCTAATAAATCCTCTAAAATAATTACTAATTCCTCGTTAGAATTTACGTAATGTTTCTTTTGTAAATTATAAATCAACTGCAATCTGTCATTGATTTCTTCTGCTTCATTTGGATTAAATTCAACGTTTTCATTAGCAGTTTCTAATTCAGAAATAATATCATCAATCTCTATTTTTACACTGGTAATTCTTTCTGATAAGTCCTGATATTCTCTAGAAAAAGGTGCAATTTTAGAGACTCTATTTTCTAAGGTATTTAGTAAATTTTGTATTCCAACTTCCTCATTTACAGAAAGATTCAAAGCTTCGGATAGATTGAGTTTAATATCTTCTATATTATTTAATTTTTCTAGCTTCTCTTCTAAGTTCTTCTGTTCATCAACTCGCAAGTTAGCATCCTTTAACTCCTTTAATAAGTGAAGATTATAATCGTATTGTAAATTGATTGTTCTTTGATTACTCTCAAGCTCCTCTAACTCCTTTTTATGTTGATGTAATTGCTGCACTCCTATTTTATAAGAAGCAACTTTTTTTGCATTTTTGGACAAACCATCTAAAACCATGAATTGAAAACTAGCATCTGACAATTGCATAGTTTGATGCTGAGAATGCACATCCATCAACTTTGAACGTAATTGATTTAAAACGGATAAAGTAACTGGGGTATCATTTACAAAAGCGCGGGATTTTCCTGAGGGTAAAATCTCTCTTCTTAAAATAGTGGTATCCTCGTAATCTAAATCTACCTTTTCAAAAAAATCTTTTAAATCATAATTAGCAATCGCAACTTTTGCTTCTACTATACATTTTTTAGAAGTGTCTTTTAAATAAGATAAATCTGCTCTATTTCCTAAAACCAAACCTAAAGCCCCCAAAAGTATAGATTTACCTGCACCAGTTTCTCCAGTAATAATAGAAAGACCATTAGAAAAATCGATAGATAATTGATTGATTAATGCGTAGTTATGTATAGATATAGAGGTTAACAAATTCGCTGAATTTAGACTTTAAAATTAGTGAATTAAATTCAAAAAAAATAAAGAAAAATGCTATTCAATCTTTCTCCACTTAGAATTATTATTTGGAGAAATTTTTCTAAGCGCAGCTGTTAAACGTGACGCATTACTTGTTTTAGGGCCATCAGAATAAATGCTTACAACTTCATCTGCTTTTGCATCAAAAAAGACTCTAATTAAGTAATTCCCAACAGTTTTATTAAAAATATTTTGAATTTTCAAAACACTATCTTCCAAAGCTTGCTTTCCAAACTCTTTATTACTTGCAAAATTATCCAACCCTTTTATATGATAATCATACAAAGTATTTCTGAATACTTTTAATTTTGACGACAACAAATTGTCTATCAATAAAAAACGATTTTGTTTACCTACCACATTCTGCCAAGAAGATAAACCACTTTGTTGAGCCTGTAACATTACATTTTGTGCTTCTTTTAATTCGGTTTCTCCACCGAATTTAGAAAACGTATCTGCATCAACACCTAAAATTGTATATACATAAAAAACTATCGTAGAAATTAAGTTGCTATCAAAAGAGTTTTTGTTATAAATTAAAGGATCAAACTCATTATATTTAAAAGAGAAATCGTTGTCTTTTAAATTTAAAACAGGACTCGTATAAGTAGAACCAAAAACGGGTCTTGTAGATTGAACTTGCAACGTGGCTGTAAATGTATTATTCTCTCTAGCAGTTATAATAATAGTCATAGCACAATCAACTCTCTCCTCAGATTTTACAGTTCTATTCGTCCATTCTGTTTGATTGATAAACTCCGTTAAAGAATTTTGTAACGTTGTAAAAACTTGTCTATTAGAACCTCCTATTTGTTCGTAATTTACATTGACCAAACAATTTAACTCTTGCGAATTGATATGAACACTCATCAAAAATAAGGCAAAAAGAAAAATAAGTTTACGCATGTTATATTTTTTGGTGTTTAGACATTTAGAATCAAAATACAAAACTTTCAAATAGGTTAATTGACTTATTTGTAATGATCTTCACTACCGATTCTTAAAATAATTTCATTAATTATATCTTTAGCAACAGCAGCTTTCGATTTTAATTCGAATGGTTTTACATTCAAATTTTTATCAATAATAGTGATTTTATTTGTGTTCGTAGCAAAACCAGCACCTTTATCTTGTAAAGAGTTTAAAACAATTGCATCTAAATTCTTACGCTGAATCTTGCCTTTTGCATATTCAATTTCGTTATTGGTCTCTAATGCAAAACCTACTAAAAACTGATGCTTCTTAATTTCACCTAATGACGCTAAAATATCTTTTGTAGCTGTTAACTCTAAATTTAACGTAGAATCTACCTTTTTTATTTTCTGATTTACAATATTTTTTGGTTTATAGTCCGCAACGGCTGCAGATAATATAGCAACGTCAACATCATTAAAATATTGATGCGCCGCTTTGTACATATCATCAGCAGAAACGACATCAATCCTTGTTATAAAAGAATGTTCTATTTCTTGATTACTTGGACCAGAAATTAAAATAACTTTTGCTCCTAAATTGGCAGCTGCATGTGCGATTGCAAACCCCATCTTCCCTGAAGAATGGTTCCCGATAAAACGTACAGGATCGATTGCTTCAAAAGTTGGACCAGCAGTTATCAATACTTTTTTTCCACGAAGTGGAAGCGCAGAAAGTAAATCATTTTCAATAAAAGCTAGAATATCTTCTGGCTCAGCCATTCTTCCTTCACCTACTAAACCGCTTGCTAACTCACCAGAAGTAACCGGAATTATAGTATTACCAAATCCTTGTAATTTATTTAAACTCTCTTTTGTAGAAGGGTGTAAATACATATCTAAATCCATTGCTGGCGCGAAATATACTGGGCATTTTGCAGATAGATATGTTGCTAACAATAAATTGTCGCAAGTTCCATTTGCCATTTTAGAAAGTGTATTTGCCGTTGCAGGAGCAATTAAAAAATAATCTGCCCAAAGACCTAAGTCTACATGATTATTCCATAGTTCATTTTCATCTTTTTTATCAAAAAAAGCTGAATGAACAGGGTTTTTAGAAAGTGTAGAAAGTGTAAGAGGTGTTATAAAATCTTTAGACGCAGGTGTCATTATTACTTTAACATCTGCGCCCAATTTTATAAACAAACGGACTAAACTAGCCGTTTTGTAAGCGGCAATTCCAGCTGTAATGCCTAAAAGAATCTTTTTACCACTTAAAACAGACATTATTCGCTGTCTGGAGTCCTGAAGTATACTTTATCATGTAACCATTCTTCAACAGCCATTGCAGTTGGTTTTGGTAAACGTTCATAAAATTTAGAAACCTCTATCTGTTCTTTGTTTTCAAAAACTTCTTCTAAACTATCATTATAAGTTGCAAACTCATCCAATTTATCTACTAATTCCTTCTTTACATCAGAATTGATTTGCGTTGCTCTTTTAGCAATAATAGAGATAGCTTTGTAAATATTTTCTGTAGGAGCTTCAATCTCATTTCTGTTATAAGTAATTGTACTTGTAGCTGCTTCTGTATCTTTATAATCCATAATTTATAATTTCTCTTTTGAATTCTCTTCTTCCTTTTCTTTTGCCAATTTTTCTATTTTAGCAAAAATACTATTTACTCTTTTTTGCTCTGTTAATAAAGTTGCAAACATTTCATTAGATTCTTCCATGAATTTTGATTCTGGATAGTTTCTTTTCAACTTTTCGTAAGCTTCAATAGCATCTTTAATACGATCTATTTTTCTTCTATCTGTGCTTTTCAAAACAAAATCATGCGCCGCTTTTAATCTATAATACAAAGCTTCTTCTTTAAACTCTGAACCTAAGTAATCTGATAATAGGTTATCAAAAGCTCGTATCGCAGCTTTATAATTTCTCATATCATAATCTGCGGTAGTGTAATAAGTTTTTGCAATTTCGAAATACTTACGCTGTAATTTGTAGCGTATTTCTTTATAATGTTGATTTGCCTCATCAATTTTTGATGAATTTGGATACGTGTTAATAAAACTTTGGAAAGCTTCTAATGCCTTATTAGTATCTGTGGGATCTTTACTAAAAACTGGTGATGCTAATTTATAACTATATGCAGACATAAATGCAGCCTCCTCTTTTTTGGAACTTTTAGGATAATTTTTTGTAAAACGATCAAAATAATAACCCGCATTACTATAGTTTTTTTCGTTGAAATCAGATTGTGAAATCATAAACTGAAGACGTTCCATCTGAGGTTTCCCTCGATAGGCAGGTTTCACTTTTTCAAAAAGACGCAACGCTTTACTGTACTTTTTGCTTTCGTACATTTTTACGGCCATTTTGTATTGGTCTTCAATACTTCCTTTGTTTAAAACTTTCTGATATTCTCCACAAGAAAATAACAAAAGACTAAACACCAATAAACACGCTAAATTTTTAATTTTTTGCATCGGGCAAAACTACTAATTAATTATGGATAAATAAAACGATTTTTTACACTGAAAATTATACGCTGCAATTACCAATAAAAAAGATTAATCTACATATAAAATGATACTAAAAGTTTGTTAACATTAATTTACCTGTTGGTTAACCAGAAGCTTTATATCATTATCAAATAAATATAATCCTCCTTTATCATCACCAATCAAATGTATTTTATCAAGAATATTTTTTGCCATAGCCTCTTCTTCTATTTGTTCAGTAACGTACCATTGCATAAAACTATGTGTTGCGTAATCCTTTTCAAGCAAACAAACTTCTATCAAATCGTTTATTGAAGCAGATACTTTTACTTCATGTTTGTACAAATCTTGAAACATTTCTTTAATGGTACCAAACTGAGTTGGTGGAGAGTCTAATGGAGGAACTATTGCATGTCCTCCTCTTTCGTTAATGAACTTTACAATTTTTAACATATGAGCTCGCTCTTCATCAGAATGTGAATACATGAATTTAGCAACCCCTTCAAGACCTAATACTTCTGACCAAGAAGCCATTGCCAAGTATATTTGAGATGATTGAGCCTCAACAATAATTTGTTTATTTAATACTTCTTCTATTAAAGGTTTTAACATAATAAGTGGCTTTAAAATCATTTAAGTGTAATCAAATATACAATTTTCATCAATTTAAAACAAATACTATAACGGTAATTCCCTTCAATTTAAAATAGGAAGCTTACTATTTTTTATGTAGTTTGCTATTTTAGTCTGTAATTCTGAACTGGCTTTTACTAATGGTAAACGGACATTATTTAAACAAATATTTAATTCTTGTAGTACCGTTTTAATTCCTGCAGGATTATTTTCTTCAAAGATAAAATCCACAATATCCATCATTTTAAAATGAATTTCATATCCTTCTTTATTGTTTCCTTGTAAACCATGGTTAATCATCGTCGAAAACTCTTTTGGAAAAGCTTGTCCAATTACAGAAATAACTCCTGAGCCACCAGCTAAAGCCACTCCTAAGGCCAAATCATCATCTCCAGAAATAATTAAAAAATCTGATGGTTTTTCTTTCAATAAAGTATTGTATTGCTGCTGGTTGTTTCCTGCCTCTTTTACAGCTACAATATTAGCAAAATCGTTCGCTAATCGCAGTGTAGTTAATGGCTCCATATTTTTTGCTGTTCTACCAGGAACATTGTATAAAATTATAGGTAAATCTGTTGCACTTGCGAGTGCTTTGTAATGCTGATAAAAACCTTCTTGCGTTGGCTTACTGTAATATGGAGCAACAGAAAGAATACCATCTATTCCCGAGAAATCTCTTGTTTGTAATTCTTTTACAACCTGTAAAGTATTATTACCACCAACACCCAGGACTAAAGGCAAACGGTTGTTATTTGTTTTTATAACAACGTCTATAATCTGATCCTTTTCTTCATCAGAAATTGTAGCACTTTCAGCAGTTGTGCCATTAATCACTAAATAATCTATTCCGTTTTCAATATTGAAATTTACTAAATTAATAAGCGCCTCAATATCTAAAGTCAAATCGTCTTTAAATGGGGTAACTAAAGCAACACCTGTGCCAATAAATCTTTGCATTATTTTTATTTTTTACAAGGGTAAATTTACGCTATTCAAGTTGATATTAAAATGAAATAATAAATTCTTAACAGGAAAACACAACTTTACGTCTGAAGTTTAATTTTTTATTTTTTTCAATATTCTCAAGTATTTCTTTAGCTCTAAAAGAAACTTATCTGTTTTTATAGGAACTTCTGCAATTTCAATATCATATAATTTCTGATTTACTTTAGAAATGCCTACTTTAAAAGTAGCTTTAGATTGTAAAACTGCATTCTCTAAATAGAGGTTTTTCTTATTAAAATAACCTATTAACAAATCAAAAGGTTCATCTATAAAACTCTTGAGATTTGGTTGATTGATATTTCCATTCCAACTAAAATCTTTTTCAGAAAAGTGCTCATAGGAAACTTCATGATGTTTTTTATGTGACCTAAAACTATAGATTTTAGCATTTGTAAGATTCAGTAATTTTTCTACCTCTTCTTTAACATTTACCCAATTAGAAATTTCATCCGTCGTTAAAATTCCAACAGTCTTTATTTCTTTTTGTGAAACAACTCTGTTACTCTCTTTTTCTATGAGAATCTTCTGAAACTGATTATTTAAAAAATATCTTTTATATCTAGTGAAATTGAGCAAAATGTAACTTTTAAGTTAGCTAAAATACTATTATTTATTTATTTGTAACTCTAACAAAATAAATTGATTTAATTGCTTACCAAAACTTTGAAAATTATCATCAGCAACCAAAACTAAAGATTGATTTCCATTTGGCAATTTTGGACCTAGAGTAAGACCTTCTATATTATCTATAATTCCAGATGTTAAATTCTCCTTTACATCTTCAAAATTAAAAATTAATCTTTTTTTAAGAGGTCTAAATTTTGTTGTTTTTAATGCATCAATTTCTAAAATATTTGTTGTTTTTTCATCAACACTAGCTTCAAATATTCTAATAATATTCCCATAACTTCCATAACCATTCTGATACGTTCTTTCAATAACAAAAAAGTGATTTTTTTTGTACTCTAAAATTGCGGTTACACCATTTAAATTGATGTCTCCTTTTGATGGTTTTGTAATATGCTCTAACTGATAAGCATATTGTTTTGTGGCTTTTTTAGACTTTTTATCAAAAAACGTAATTCTGATTGGTGATGCTGTTTTTGTAAAAGTTGGCTCTGCACCATCATCTTTTAGAGGCGCCTCAAAAGCCGTCCAAAATCCTTTATGATCAATACTCTTTGAAGAGCCTTCAAAAGCAGCATTATGTTTTATCACTTTTAAATCTGATAGGTTCTTTGGTAATGGAAAACTTTCTAAAAAAGCTCCATTTTCATCAATTTTAAAAACTGAAGGAAGTTTATTTTTCCGAATAGCGCCCTCACTTACTAAATTAATTTCATTTGTTTGTTCATCAAAAAAAATAGATTCTAGATCTAAAGCATTTTCACTGTAAAATTTAGTTGCGGTATCATTTAAAAAAATGATATTTTTAAAGCCTATTGATTTTATTTCATAATTAGAAATAGTAATATCTCCTGATAGAACTCTGGGGTTCCTAGCGTCGTCAACCACAAAATAATATTGATTATTTGCATAGTCTAACCCTGATAAGCCGCCAATAAGAGTGTTTTTAAATCTGATAGAATCTGACAAAACATATTCATCCAAAAAATATAATTCGACTTGTTTCTGGTTTCCACAAGAGAGAAATAAAACTGCAGCTATTAATACTAAAAGTCCATTTTTCATTTCATTTATTATTTTAATAAGCTTGTTATAATTCTACTTTTAATAATTAAATTATTTCTTTAATCCTGTTCTGAAGTTATAGCAATTATGGCCTTACAAATTAGATATTGCGCAACTATATAAGTCAGCATTATAGTTATTGAATAGAATTGTTTTGGCTCATAAAATTTATGAAGAGCAATTAAACTATCAGAAATGATAAAAATAATAGTTCCTAGAAAAAGCCATAAGCTTGCCGTATTCTTTTCTTGTGTATAATTCAAAAAAGAAACTGCTCCAAAAGAAGAAATTACAATTCCGTAAATAATGACAGGAACTTTCATTTCTCCAAGATTATCCATTATCACAAATAAAAAAGAAAACAAAAAAACTACAAAAGGCAAACAAGCCACCAAAATCTTTTGGAAGTTAACCTTCTTGATAAATGAAACTGTTATTTTGATGTAAAATATATGAGCCAATAAAAAAGAAGCTAATCCATATATAAAAAACTGATTTTTAAAAAGCAACAAAACATCTCCCCAAAAAGAAAAAAACAAGGCTGAAACATACCAAAAATTTGGTTTTTCGACAGCTACTAAATAAATAATTACTAAAGTTGTAATCAAAAAAGGCTTGCTTAAAAAAGCTATTTTCTGACTAAATAGCAGCCCTAATATATGCAATACAACCACTGTTAAAAAAGCAACGGAGGCAATTGTTGTCTTCCTTTGTTTCGTCATCCATCTAGAATTTTCTTCGATTATCATCAGATTGTGTATCAATCAATTTATTGTAAGGATCTACGCCAACTTCCATTGGTTTTTCTTCAACAATAATTGTTAACTTATTATTGATTGCTGTAATTTTATGTTTCTTCAAATAAAGTACTTTTTCTTTCATTTTTCCTTGAACTTCTTCTTCTGTAAAAATACCAACATCTATATAATCTGCTAAAGGAACAGATAAAATTGGCTTTTTCATTTTATCTGTTTTATAAGATAAAGTGTCCCCTACTTTTTCTCCATAATAACGTTTTCCTTTTTCATTATTTCTATATTTAGCAACTTCAAACTCTATATCAACTTGATAAGTTCCGTTTTCCAATTCAGTTACTTTAGAATCTGTTATTCTGTTTTTATACAAAGTAATGGTTTCGAACATATCTTTAATTACATATTGTAAAGAGTCTGGAGTAGCCTCCTTTAAATGGTTTACGAATTCAATAGAAGTTGTATAAGGAGGTTCTTGAAATTTCACTTTATTAATAAATTTCTTAATTGCTCCATTCATTTTTTCTTCTCCAATATAATCGCTCAAAGCATATAAAACCATAGACCCTTTTTGATAATGTATATAGCCTTGACCATCATTATACATTAACGGTTTTTCACGTTTACGTTCTAAAGTTCTTTGTAATAAGTATCCATCTAGAGCTTCCTTTAAAAAAGTTCTCATTTTTGCTTTTCCATGTTCATGCTCTAACACTTTTAAAGACACATATTCAGACATACTTTCAGACAACATTGTAGCCCCTAAAACATCTGCTCCTATTACTTGATGCGCCCACCATTGATGTGCAACTTCGTGAGCAGTAACTGCAAAAGGATAATCAACTCCATCATCATCTTCATCATCTACATCTGCAATAAAGCCAATTCCTTCAGAGAAAGGCATTGTATTTGCAAAAGCTTGTGCAAACGTTCCTCCTGTTCTTGGAAACTCAATAATTCTTGCTTGTCTAAATTGATAAGGACTAAAATTTTCTGAATTATAATTTAAGGATGCCTTCATACCTTTCATCATTCTATCTAAATTGAAAGTATGTGGTTTGTGGTAGTAAATTTCTAAACTAATTCCTTTAAACATTTCTTTTTTCACTTCATATCTACCAGAATTAAAGGCATAGAAGTTTAGGATTTTACTATCCATCTTGTAATGAAAATATTTTCTATCATTTTCTATCCACTCTTTTTGCAGATATCCTGGAGCAATTGCAATTTGATCTATTGAAGTTGAAACTGTTGCTTCAAAATTAATCCAATCTGAATCTTTGGAAATATAAGTATCACCTAAAGCTGCTGAATCTGACGGATGAGGACGTAAATCATTTTTAGATAAATCATACTTTTTACGCGTTTTATCGTCTCTTAATTCTCCTTGTGCTGAATAGCCTAGAGTAGGAAATAAAGAAGAATTATTGATAAAGGTACCATTTTCTCTAACTGGAGATCTTCCTCTATAAGATGTATTTTTATTACTTTTTACAGTTACTGCCAATTCTAAAGTATCTCCAGGCATTATTTTGTTTTCAAAGTAATAAATATCAAAGTTATGTATAGTATCCTTTGAAACTAATTTATTTGGCTTACTAAATTCAAATGTACTTTTTAATGAATTATGATTTAAGAAAACACTATCTATCGCATTCGCCGTTTTATTTACCATTTGGATTTTTGCAGACGCCTTAAATAATCTTTCTTTTGGAAAAATATCCATAGTTGTATTAACGGCAATGACTCTTGGTTGTTCGTAATTTTCAAATCTTTTATATTTCTTCTCCCACTCTACTCTTCTTAATTCTGCTTCTTTCGAAGAAGTTCTTTTTCCTTTAGAACCGGTTTCTTGATAAATAGAAAATCCTAAACTGAAAAAAGCAACTAAAAAAACCACTAAACTAACAGCATAACCACCTTTAAACCTTGACTTTGCTAACGATAATCTTTCTGCAAAGGAAGCGGGTATTCCTCGAACCCAAAATAAGGCAGACATTACTAAAAGCAATAAACCACAAAGAATCCAATAGGCTTTATATACTAGAAATGGCGTTAAAATTCCGTAACCGTTCATATCGGAATAGCTAAATCCAGGCCCCTGATTATATTTAAAAATAGATTGCTCTACACCTGCCAATGACAAAAATGGCATACCAATAGAAATTACCAATAAAATAAACAATCCTAAATATGGATTACCAATTAAAGTCTGAATAAAAATTGATAGGAAAGCCCAGACTACATACCCTAAAATACTTAGTAGAAATAATTCTTGTAAATAATGCCCAAACTCAAAATTATAATATCCATTATACAATTGGAATAAAACACCTGCAATCAAAATTACTGCCAAAAGAACAATTTGCATTTTTACTAAAGCAATTACTTTAGAAAATAATAAAGTCCAATTTGGAATTGCGGTGGCATCTACTAAATGATTTACTCTTGCGATCTTAGCTCTATTTACAAGCATACCAGCGTATAAAAAAGTACAAATATTTATAGAAACCGAAAAAACGCCTGCAATGTTCAACATTTTCCAAGTAACTGGTAAAGTTGCAGTCCCAAAAATATTTCCTATTTCAGACAAGCCAACTAACATTAAAACTAAACCAACTAGAACAATGGATATAAATGGCCAACTTTTTACAATGTATTTAAAATCGATATTAGATAACTTCCACATCGTTTTAAAATTTTGAAAAAATGAATGATCATAAACAACTTTAGGCAAAACAATTCTTGTAATTCCACTAAAATTTGTCTTGGTCATTCTCTCACCTTTTGATTTTTTAAATGAAAAAGAGATGGCATTTTGACTAAATGTAAAAAATCGATAAACCAATCCAAAGATTAAAGTAGCAACTGCTAACCACAGTAAACGATTGTATATAATCATTTCTTTAATAGGCAGTTGTAATTCATTCTGTTCTGAAGGCGTCCAATATTTTGTGTAATAATTTACAGCTCCAGAACCGAAAGGATCTAAAATAGCTAATAAACCTCTTTGTTCTGGCTCAGAAAGTATACTTTCTACCACACCTTGAATGAATAACAAAACAATAATAGTTATAAAACCTGCAGCAATATTTCTAGAAAAAGTTACCACAGCAAAAACAATGGCGCCAAACAATAAAATATTTGGTAAAATAAATATTAAATAGGCTTTTAAATAGGTTATGATTTGAAATGAACCAACAATTTCAGGGTTTGTTCCAGGAAATCTAAATCCAATTATCATTCCTAAAGAAATTGATAAAACAATTAAAGAAACCACAACGATACCGCTAAAAAACTTTGCAAATAGGTAATTAGATTTTGTAAAAGGATAGGAATACAAAATGGCATGCATTTCACTTTTATAATCTCTATATATAGAAACTCCTATAATAGATGGGAAAAGGAAAAAGATAAAAACCGTTAACGCATTTAATAAACCATTAACACCGATTGGAGAGTTTACAATTCTTGATGAACCAGTAGTTGCAGTTATTGAATCGAATAAACCAGCAGTAGCTGCTGATAAAAAGAAAGACAAGCACAAAAAGATGGATAAATATATGTAAAAAGCAGGTCTATTAAACCAATATTTTAATTCTTGTTTGAAAATAGTTGAAAACATAATTATGTAGTTAGAGAATTTAATTTTTAAAATTATTATTTTTTCAAAACGTTAAACTAACTCTGGTTCATCTTGCTTTAATGCAATAAAATAAACATCATCTAATTGTGGTTTTACCGCTATAAATTCTTCTGAAGGTTTTTCTGCAGCATGCACTCTAATATTTAATGTATTGTCTTGGTTGTAGTTCGAAGATAAAATATCAAACTTTTCTTCATTCTCTTCTAAATCCTCTCTATTGATAATTTTTGTCCAAATGGTTCCATCAATTTCCTTCGTAGCTTCTTGCGGAGTTGTATGATTTAGAATTTTTCCTCCGTTTAAAATTGCCATTTCATTGCACAATTCTTTTACATCTTCAACAATATGAGTAGAGAAAATAACGGTGCAATTTGTGCCAACTTCGCGTAAAACATTTAAAAAACGATGTCTTTCAGCCGGGTCTAAACCTGCTGTTGGTTCATCTACAATAATTAATTTTGGATTATTTAAAAGTAACTGAGCGATTCCAAAACGTTGTTTCATTCCGCCAGAATACCCGGCAACATGTTTACGTCTTACATCATATAAATTTGTAATTTCTAAAACCTTTTTTACAATTGCCTTTCTTTCACTTTTGTTTGCAATTCCTTTTAAAGTTGCAAAATAATCTAACAAATCTTCCGCAGACATTTTAGGATAAACACCAAAAGACTGTGGTAAATATCCCAACACTTTACGCAAAGACATATTATCTTCCAATACATTGATATTTCCAAAAGTAATTGAACCAGAATCTGGACTTTGCAACGTTGCAATTGTTCTCATTAATGATGATTTTCCAGCACCATTTGGCCCTAACAAACCAAACATTCCTGTTCCTATTTCAATACTTAAATTATCAATAGCTTTTACACCATTCTTATACGTCTTCGTTAAATTTTCTATTACTAGCTTCATTTTTTTTGTTTTATTATAGTTGCTCTCTAAATTTTATGCCTTTAAACCTTATGTATCTATTTGTCCTACTTTATGTCCAAAAGTAATATTTATATTATCATAATCTTATAAATCGAATACATTTTTGATAATTACATTTCTAATATTATTTTTATAAGCATTCAGTAAACCACCTGATACTGCTTTAAATAATTTAAAAATCTATCTATGAATTCTGAAAACTAATACCCCATTTCAAATTTAAAGTGAAAAGGAGGACAAGTCATAAAATAACTAAAATTGATTTTAATTTTAAATATTTTTAGTTTTTCCATAAGTTTCATTGATAAGTATAAAAGTTCTAAAATTTGTTACACTTTTTATGATAATTTTTTGAGAATAGTAGAAAAAACGTTTTACTTTTACACATGATTTAACATGACAATTAGTATGTCATATAACAATAATGCGCGTCTATTTAACAATATTTTAATAAAATTATAAAAATGGCAAAAGAAACAATTTTAAATAAAAGCTCACTTACATTTTTAGAAAAATATCTAAACAATGCGGCTCCTACAGGCTATGAATGGGAAAGTCAAAAAATTTGGATGGAGTATCTTAAGCCCTATGTGGATACTTTCATTACAGATACGTACGGCTCTGCAGTTGGTGTAATAAATCCTGATGCAAAATACAAAGTTGTAATCGAAGGTCATGCAGATGAGATCTCTTGGTATGTAAATTATATTTCTGATAATGGTTTAATTTATGTGATTAGAAATGGAGGTTCAGATCATCAAATTGCACCAAGTAAAATTGTAAACATTCACACTAAAAACGGCATTGTAAAAGGTGTTTTTGGTTGGCCTGCAATTCATACAAGAGATAAAGGAAAAGAAGAGGCCCCAAAACCTGACAATATTTTTATAGATACAGGTTGCACATCAAAAAAAGAGGTTGAAGATTTGGGCATACATGTAGGATGTGTTATTACTTATCCAGATGAATTTCATATTTTAAATGGAGATAAATTTGTTTGTAGAGCTTTAGACAACAGAATGGGTGGCTTTATGATTGCCGAAGTTGCTCGTCTATTAAAAGAAAACAAAAAAGAATTACCTTTCGGATTGTACATTACCAATTCTGTGCAGGAAGAAATTGGTCTACGCGGTGCAGAAATGATTACACAAACTATTCAACCAAATGTAGCAATTGTAACAGATGTAACGCATGACACGACTACACCTATGATCGACAAGAATAAAGAAGGTCTTTTAGAAATGGGCAAAGGTCCAGTTATTGCTTATGCGCCGGCTGTGCAACAGAAATTACGTGATTTAATTACAGAAACCGCTGTAGCGAATAAGATTCCTTTTCAACGTTCAGCTCTTTCAAGAGCAACAGGAACGGATACAGATGCTTTTGCTTACAGTAATGGTGGTGTTGCCTCTGCATTAATTTCTTTACCCTTAAGATACATGCATACCACAGTAGAAATGGTGCATAGGAATGATGTAGAAAATGTAATTAAAATGATTTATGAAACCTTATTAAACATCAAAAACGGAGAAACTTTTTCTTATTTTGAATAATAAAATCTTATCATTTCGATAAAAATCAATTGGTCTTTTTTTTTTATCGAAATGATGTTTTCTTTTGCAATGGATGAATTAATTGATATTTTAACACCTAACGGAAAATCAACAGGAAAAACAGCATTAAAATCTGAAGCCCATAAAAACGGCTGGTTTCATGCAACAGCTCATATTTGGTTTTTTACCTCGGATAGAAAAATATTACTTCAAAAAAGAGCGCTTACAAAGAAGGTGTTTCCCGGAATTTGGGATATTTCCGTTGCTGGACACATTGGAGCTGGTGAAGATATTGTAGAAGGTGCCAAAAGAGAAGTTTTTGAAGAAATTGGGATAGAAATAGGAGAAAAAGACCTTATCAAAATAGGTACTAGAATTCATCAAGTTTCCCATGAAAATGGAATCCAAGATAATGAGCATCATCATGTATTTATAACCGAATTAAAGGTTAATATTTCGACTTTAACGATGCAAAAAGAAGAAGTTGATGGTTTAGAATTGTGGGATTTGAACGTATTAAATCAAACAAAAAGTCTAGAAAACGTTTTGCTGCCAAAGTTTCATGATTATTATCGTTCTGTGTATGATAAAATTAACACACATTTGGAATCAACTTAATTTTCCCACCTTATACTGCGACTGAAAACTCCGAACTATTTTATTGGTTTCTCAAAAAAAGAGGCTCCTATTTTACCTTCACTTAGAAGTGGCAGCGTGAATTTTGTTGCTGGCTTTTCAGGTTCAGTCGGCAAGCCGCTTTCATCCATTTTATACCATGTAATTTCTTTTGGAAAAACCAATCCGCTTACAACTTCCCATTTATTATATCTAATCATATGGAATAAATTATTTGGCTTTTTAGAGCTAAAAGTAACTGTATATGCTAGCCATTCCATTTGATAGGTTTCAGAGCTGTAATACACTATATAATTATCATCAGGAGAAGTTCCTATATTCTCTTTGTATGAAATTTTATATCCAGGATACTTTACTCCTTTAAAAACTAAATCATCCACTTTTTCATAAATAATTCCATCATCTGCCAACACAAAAGGCATTGCATAAAAATAAAAATATAAATTGTAGTAGAAGGCTGGATTTCCTTTGAATATACCTTTTTTGTCTTCACTTAACCAAACTTCTTTTCCATCAAAACCTAAAGAATATTTTGGTGTATTAATTACTGTTTTTCTTGAACGTAAATCTGCAGTATGAATTTCCTCTCCCTTATTAAAAGATAATATTTGTGCTTTCCTCCAAATATTAATACCTCCGTGTTTCTGGAAGACTTTTCCTAATTCCATTGGAAAAACCTCACTTTTAACTTCAAGAGTAACATCAACTTTATTGTCTCTTTTAGATTCATTTTTACAAGAAAAGGTAATAATTACAATTAATAATAAAAGTGCTTTTTTCATATGCTTAGGTGTATTGATTCCAAATAGTTCTAAAATTGTTTTTTTCTAAATATTTATAAAAATAGTACATCTAAATATTTAAATTTTAGCCTGGTACGTATATAAATCGAAATATCTTCCTTTCGCTTTTATCAAATCATCATGCGTACCTCTCTCTGCAATACTTCCGGCTTCAATGACTAAAATCTGATCTGCTTGTTTAATAGTACTTAATCTGTGCGCAATTACAATAGTACTTCTATCTTTTACTAATTCCGATAAACTTTTCTGAATTAAAGATTCACTTTCGGTATCTAAACTAGAGGTTGCTTCATCCAAAATTATAATTTTCGGATCTGCTAAAATTGCTCTTGCAATGGCTAATCTTTGACGTTGACCACCAGAGAGTTTAACACCTCTTTCTCCGATTAAGGTATCTAATCCATTCTCAAAACGATCTGTGAATTCATTCACATAAGCTGCTTTTACTGCATTTTGTAGTTCTTTTTCAGTTGCATTAGGTCTAGGAAATAAAATATTTTCTTTGATAGTGCCCTCAAATAAAAATTCGTCTTGTAAAACAACGCCTAAATGTTTACGATAACTAGATAATTTTACTTTGGACATGTCTTGATTATCAATTGTAATTTTACCTGATTTCGGGTTTAAAAACGTAGCTGACAAACCAGCGATCGTAGATTTACCAGAACCTGAACTACCAACTAAAGCCGTTACAGATCCTGAAGGGACTTTAAAATTGATATTGTTCAGTACTTCTTTTCCTGCTTCATAAGAAAAAGATACATCATCAAAAATAATTTCTCCTTTGACATCCTCTAAAATAATTGTTCTTCCCGCATCGTCTTCTTCTGCATTCATATTCATTAGTTCTTCTGTTCGATCTAAACCTGCAAGCGCCTCTGTTAACTGACTTCCAATATTACTCATTTGAACTATGGGCGCAATCATAAAACCAAGTAATAATGTAAAGGATAGAAAATCTCCTACTGTTAATTCACCCGTCATAATTTTGTAACCACCAATGCCCATAATTCCTGTAGAAGCTAGTCCTAATAAAAAAGTAGAAGAACTAGTCATTAAAGCAGTTGCCGTTAAGCTTTTCTTTACATTTTTAAATAATTTATCTACCCCTTTTTCAAAAACCATATTTTCTTGTTCTTCTGCATTAAAAGCTTTAATAACTCTAACTCCAGAAAGGGTTTCTGTTAACCTCCCTTTGACATCTGCATTAATTACACCTCTGTTTCTAAAAATAGGCCGTATATATTTAAATGCTTTTAAAGCTACAACTCCAAAAACAGCAACAGGAACTAACACAAAAAATGTCATTGAAGGACTGATACGAATCAACAAAATCATTGAAATTACGGCTGTAATAGTCCCACCAACTAATTGAACCAAACCTGTTCCTATTAAATTTCGGACACCTTCTACATCGCTCATAATTCTAGAGACTAATGCACCAGATTTTGTGTTATCAAAAAAACTGATTGGTAAAGACAATACTTTTTTTTGAACTTGAGCTCTTAATTCTGATATTAAAAACTGTGCTTGTACACTTAAAATTCTGGTTAATAAAAAAGAAGTGATTGATTGCACTAAAATTGCCAGTCCAACAATAAATAACAATTGATATAATTGGTCATAATCTTTATTTGGAATCACCTCATCCAATAGCGCCTTACTTTTCCATGGCAATACCAAACTAGACAATCGACTTAAAACTATTAATATTAATCCTATAAAAACCAACTTTCGTTTTGGCCAAATGATCGTTTTAAAAGCTTTTAGAATGGAAATTTTGGGTTTATTTTTATCTTGTTTTATATCGTTAAGATGCTGCATTAATAATATTATTTTTAGAGTATGATTGATTCCTTATTGTCAATTTATATGCCATATTAGATAACATGACATAATAACAAAAAGATGGATATACGAACACCTTTGTTTAATTAACTTTTAAAATAGTTAGCTCAGCATTTTTATTTAAAATGATAAAATGCCAAACACCATTAATGCTAATTTTTTCTATTGCTTTTGCCTCCATATTATTAAAATAACTAGAATCATTGTAAAAAGTAAAACCTCCTTTTTGGTCCCCCAATAAAACATATCCTTTTGAGGCATCATATCTTATGGTTTCTACTTCTGATTCATACACATTACCGATGCCAAAAACATCTAGATATCCATCATTATTTATATCTATAATTGAAGCACCTAAAGTAGGTGAAAATTGCGCTTCATTTGGCAGTTTTTTAATTTCAAACATACCTCCTCTATTATTTTTTAAAATGAACGAAGAAAAGTCTTGCGCTATAAAATGATGTGCATTTTCTAATTTTTCAGAGCCATAAATCTCAAACATGTTAGCTGCTGCAAATTCCTTAAATGTTTTAATTTTCTGATTTAAAAAAGGCGTTTGCTCCGTAGAACATTCTTTACCACGAACGGGAAGTAAATCTCCCGTTTTTGAAACTTTGCTTAAAGCAATATCAAAACTAGTATTCTCGTCAAAATAGCCTGCATAAATATGCAATGGTTTTTGCTTATTTGGATGAAATTTATTATTAATTCCCCAATTTCCAATAATATAATCTGTATCACCGTCAGCATCAATATCAGTAGGTGTTATCGATTGATACCATCCACTAATATTGCTGACACCCTCTATATGTTTTTTATAAAATTGATTGTTCTTATTCTCAAAAAAAGTAATGGACATCCACTCCCCTAAAACAATTAAATCTTCATCTCCATCGAGATCAAAGTCTGAAAAAACAGCATCGTTTATCATCCTTAAATCAGAAATACTGTCAAATTTATCCTCAATATTATTGCTATATTTTCCTTTTTCATTTTCTAGAAAATAGGCGTTTTCCGATAAAGGATATTGGCCATGCTTCGCATTATTTCCAATAAAAATATCAATATCACCATCTTTATCAAAATCTGAAAATGCAATCGCTTTAGAGTTTGAAGTTATCTTTGGAAGTTTTGTTTTTGTGAATTTTCCCTTTCCATTATTAAGATATAATCTATCTTGTAAAAGTGGACTATTTTCTTTAACATCATATCCTCCAGAAGTTACATATAAATCTAAATCATTATCATTATCTACATCTAAAAATTTCGCATTTGTATCTTCAAAATCTTTATCTAACTCAAATAATTTTTGATTTGTTTCTATAAATTTTCCATCTTTACTTTGACAATATATAGCTCCTTTTTCACCTTTAGCATTTCCAGCAAAGAAATCATCTAAACCATCATTATTGATATCTCCAACTGCAAGCGCTGAACTTTTTTCAGATTGTTTTTGCGGTAATAATAACTGTAATTTAAAATCGTCATAAATATTTTCTTTTTGCTTATAATTGATACCAATATCAGTTGGAATTATTCGTTTAAATAATCTTGAGTTCATCGCATCCTTTTTAACAAAATTCGTAGCACCCTCAATGTTAAAAATTACAGTTTGATTAACTTCTACATTTTTTAATTTTTCAGTAGTATTATTTCCCCAATCAATAAATACACTATCTACTTTAGTTTTATTCCCTAATCCAAAATGCAGCTGAGCACTTACTGAAGATTGAAAACCTCTACTCAAAAATTGTTTTTTAGTTTGTTGCAATTTTTCTGAAAAAACAGTGATTTCTGCTCCAATACCAAAAGGATTAGTTGTTGGTCCTTTAAGCTTAAAAATGATATAGTTATTTTTTGTGTTGTTTTTATAAATAGATGCTTTTTCTCCTTGATTATTTATAATTAAATCTAAATCACCATCATTATCTAAATCTGCATATGCTGCTCCATTAGAATTTATTTTAGCATCTAAACCCCAACTTTTAGTGGTATTTTTAAACGTTAGGTCTTGATTATTTTTAAAGATATAATTACTTAATTTCTCTGAAGTAATTATTTTTTTAGCAGCATCTAGAGAAACTCTTTTACGGTTTCTAACATTGGTTTTCATTTGATTTCTAAAATCTTGATTTGTTAAATCATTTTGAATTCCATTAGTCACAAATACATCCTTAAAACCATCATTATCAAAATCCGCTATTAATGGCGCCCAACTCCAATCCGTTTTCGAAATTCCGGCAAGCTGTCCTATTTCACTATACGTATTGTCACCATTATTTAATTGTAACACGTTAGACATATATTGATAATGATAACCTTTTTTTACTAAATTATGAAAATTAGAAATACTCATCGTTGCCATATTTTCTTTGCTTCTAATATGGTCTTCCGCCATCATATCTAAAACAATTAAATCTGGTTTTAAATCATTGTTAATATCAGCAAAATCAGATCCCATGCTGTTGGTAGAAATGTGGTTAAAATATTTTAATGCCTCGTCTTTAAAAGTTCCATTACCTTGATTTATATATAAATAATCAGGGTCAAAAAAATCATTCGCAACATAAACGTCTAACAAATCATCATTATTAAAATCCCCAATGGAAGCACTTAAACCCCATCCTTTATTTAAAATCCCTGCTTTTTTTGTGATATTTTTAAAAGTAGCACCATCATTTCTAAATAATTGATCTGAATTAAAGGGCTCTTTAGCTTCTTTAATTGAAAAATCTTTACGATGATTTACAAGATACATATCCAGATCATCGTCATTATCAAAATCAAAAAAATAGGCTTGAGTAGAAAACCCGAAATGATCCAGGCCATAAGCTTTGGCTTGTTCCTTGAAAGTGTTGTTTTTTTGATTGATAAATAGCTTATTTCTTCTTTTTGAGTGGCTGTTTATAGATCCTGATTTACAAACATAAAAATCTAACCAACCATCATTGTTAATATCTATTGCAGTTACACCTGTAGTCCATCCTGTTTGGTCTGCAATTTTTGCTTTTTGAGTAATATCTTTAAACTCCAAATCTCCCTGATTTAGATATAACTTATTTAATCCTTGATTAGAAGTAAAAAATAAATCTTCCAAGCCGTCATTATTAATATCTGCTACTGCCACTCCAGCACCGTTATAGATATAAGTGTAATTCAAAAAATTAAAGTTTGCATTTTCCTTCACTATATTTTTAAAATTAATATTTGTATCGGAAGAACTTAAAAGACTAAAACGGGTACTCGCATCTTTCATCTCTTTTGAACAAGAAAAAAAGAGGCCTAAAAAAAGTAGTATTAAGCAATAATTATTTTTCATTCTTAACTTTATGATCTGCCTTTTCAAAACTAACTTTTTATTTAAAACTATTTTACTTTTAACAATCATATCTACTTAATCTCAAAAATTCAGAACCACTCAATACTGCGCTTCTTTTTATTGAAAAATTAAAAAAACTAAAGTCTATTATCGATAATACTTTGCACAACTTCAGGGTTTAATAAAGTAGATACATCCCCCAAATTATCCATTTCATTACACGCGATTTTACGTAAAATACGTCTCATAATTTTTCCTGAACGTGTCTTTGGCAATCCTTCTGAAAACTGAATTTTATCCAATTTCGCAATCGGTCCGATGTGTTCTGTAATGATTTGATTAATTTCCTTTCGAAGATTATCCTGATTTCTGCCTTCTCCTGTATCTTTAAGAATTACATAGCCATATAATGCACTTCCTTTAATATCGTGCGGAAAACCTACAATAGCAGATTCGGCAACTGCAGGGTGCTCGTTAATTGCATCTTCAATAGGTGCTGTTCCTAGATTATGTCCAGAAACAATAATTACATCATCTACTCTACCAGTAATTCTGTAATAACCCACCTCATCTCTTAAAGCCCCATCACCAGTAAAATACATGTTATCAAAAGCAGAAAAATAAGTTTCTTTATATCGTTTATGATTTCCCCAAATGGTTCTGGCAATACTTGGCCAGGGAAATTTAATACACAACCTTCCTTCCACCTGATTTCCTTTTAATTCTTTTCCATTTTCATCCATTATTGCTGGCTGAATCCCAATAAAAGGCAACGTTGCATATGTCGGTTTTGTTGGCGTTACATAGGGAATAGGTGTGATCATCATACCTCCGGTTTCTGTTTGCCACCAGGTATCAATAATCGGACTTTTCTTTTTTCCTACATTATCATTATACCAATGCCATGCTTCCTCATTTATGGGTTCTCCTACAGACCCTAAAACTTTTAAAGTTGATAAGTCATATTTATTTACCAATTCTGTTCCTTGTTTTGCCAATGCTCTAATTGCTGTGGGCGCAGTGTAAAATTGGTTTACTTTATGCTTCTCTACAATTTCCCAAAAGCGTCCAAAATCTGGATAACTTGGCACTCCCTCAAACATAACAGTGGTTGCTCCGTTTGCCAAAGGGCCATAAACAATGTAAGAATGACCAGTAATCCATCCAATATCTGCAGTGCACCAATAGACATCATTTTCTTTGTATTGAAATGCATTTTTAAAAGTATATGCTGTATACACCATGTATCCAGCAGTTGTGTGCACCATTCCTTTTGGAGTTCCTGTAGAACCTGAAGTATACAAAATAAATAATGGATCTTCTGCATCCATAATTTCTGCTTCACATATATCTGATGCTATATCTAATAAAGGTTGTAACCATTTGTCACGTCCTTCTTTCATATTAATATCAGAATTTATTCTTTTTGCTACCAAAACAGTTTCAACTCCCGAACAACTTTTTAGAGCTTCATCTACAATTCCTTTTAAATCAATTGTTTTTGCCCCCCTGTAAGAACCATCTGAAGTAATTACCATTTTACAGTCAGAATCATTAATTCTAGTGGATAATGCCACTGATGAAAACCCTGCAAAGACAACAGAATGTATAGCTCCAATTCTAGCACAAGCTAATGTTGCTATTGCTAATTCTGGAATCATAGGAACATAAATACAAATTCTGTCTCCTTTTTTTACTCCGTTTTCTTTTAAAACATTTGCAAATTGATTTACTCTTTGATGCAGTTGTCTATAAGTAATGTGTTCCGCTGCTTCATTAACATCATTTGGCTCAAATAAAATAGCTGTTTTACCTCCTCTTGTTGATAAATGCCTATCAATACAATTTTCTGTGATGTTTAGTTGAGCGCCTTGAAACCATTTAATTTCTGGTTTAGAAAAATCCCAATCTAAAATTTTGTCCCATTTTTTTCGCCATAAAAAGTGTTCTTCTGCTACTTCTTCCCAAAACTTTTCTGGTTCACGAATTGATTTTCTATAAACTTGATAATATTCCTCTAGATGCTTAATGTGATAATTACTCATTTTTTATACTTTATTTAAAGCTCTAATGTCTTAAAACTAAATCTTCATCTATTATTTATTCTACTGATAACGTTATTTTACCAATAAAAAGCAAAACTTTAAATCTTTTTTAATGATGTTGTGCTTCATTTACCCCACTTGGTATCCTTATGTTTTCGACAATTTCCCTAACCTTACTTGGTGGTTCTGGTGTAAACCTAGAAACAATAAGAGAAATAATAAAATTAGTAATCATGGCCACTGTACCAAATCCTTCTGGTGAAATTCCAAACCACCAATCTTCTTTACCTCCACCACCAAACCAATCGAATTTGAATTTCATCATATAAAAAAGCATTAATAAAATACCTACTAACATTCCTGAAATTGCACCTTCTTTATTCATTCTTTTACTAAAAATACCTAAAACGATTGCTGGAAAAAAGGATGCTGCTGCCAAACCAAAAGCCAAAGCTACTGTTGCTACAACAAAATCTGGTGGATTTATACCAAAATAACCAGCCACACATACTGCAACAACTGCTGATAACCTTGCTGCTACTAATTCTCCTTTTTCAGAAATGTCTGGATTTATCATTTTCTTAATTAAATCGTGAGAAACTGATGATGAAATAACTAATAACAACCCAGCTGCAGTAGATAAAGCAGCTGCTAAACCTCCTGCTGCAACTAAAGCAATTACCCAATTTGGTAATTGTGCAATTTCTGGGTTTGCTAAAACCATAATATCTTTATCAACTATTAGTTCATTCTTTTTAGTATCTGCTAAATACTGAACTAACCCATCGTTATTCTTATCATCAAACTTTATGAGTCCTGTTTTTTCCCAATTACCAAACCAATCAGGTAAGGTTGCATATTCTTTATTACTTACAGTTTCAATTAAATTTGTTCTTGAAAAAACAGCTATTGCTGGCGCTGTTGTGTATAAAATGGCTATAAACAATAATGCCCAACCTGCAGATTTTCTTGCATCTGCAACTCTTTTTACTGTAAAAAAACGAACAATTACGTGTGGCAACCCTGCAGTACCAACCATTAGTGCACCTGTAATAAAAAAAACATCTAACGTTGATTTACTTCCTGATGTATATTCTGCAAAACCTAATTCTTTGTGTAAACCATCTAACTTATCTAAAAGGTAAACACCACCTTCATCCATTCCTCCAAAACCTAATTGAGGTATTGGGTTACCTGTCATTTGAATTGAAATAAAAATTGCAGGCACCATAAAAGCAAAAATCAACACACAATATTGTGCAACTTGTGTATATGTAATTCCTTTCATTCCTCCTAAAACAGCATAAAACAGAACAATTATCATCCCAATAATTACACCTGTATTGATATCAACTTCTAAAAAACGAGAGAATACTAAACCTACTCCACGCATTTGACCAGCTACATAAGTAAATGAAACTAAAAGCGCACAAAATACAGCTACACTTCTTGCTACGTTAGAATAATACCGATCTCCAATAAAATCTGGGACTGTAAATTTTCCAAATTTTCTTAAATATGGTGCTAATAATAGCGCTAGTAAAACATAACCTCCTGTCCAACCCATTAGATATACAGAACCGTCATAACCGTTAAACGAAATAAGACCTGCCATTGAAATGAAAGATGCTGCGGACATCCAATCTGCTGCAGTCGCTAATCCATTTGCTAAAGGAGAAACACCACCTCCAGCCACATAAAATTCTTTTGTTGATCCTGCTCTGGTCCAAATTGCAATTCCTATGTATAATGCAAATGTAATTCCTACTAAAATCCATGTCCAAACTTGAATGCTCATTATATTTTTTATTATAAATTAATTATTATACCCAAATTTTTTATCCAACTTATTCATCAATTTTATATAAACAAAAATGAGTATTACAAAAACATAAATAGCGCCTTGTTGTGCAAACCAAAAACCAAGTTTAAAACCACCTAATCGAATCATATTTAGCTCATCGAATAAGAGAATACCAAAAACAAAAGAGACCAAAAACCAAATACTAAGCAGTATTGATACATATTTTAAATTTTTTTTCCAGTACTTTTTTTTATTTTCTGAAATATTATTATTCATCATTGGTTTTTATTTTCAGCAATTTAAATAAAATTGTATACATTTATCTATCTAATTCTGCCTTTTTTATATCACAATTAAACAAAAGGTTTTTTAGTAGCAAACTTAAACATAAACAACTTTTTTTGATTTTTGAAACCTTTGTGCAATTCTGGCATATCATTATGTTATTCTTTGCTGTCGCCATATTGTATTCATCAGTCGGCTTTGGAGGCGGATCTAGCTACTTAGCTATTTTGGCTTTAAGCGGAATCGTTTATACTCAAATTAGAGCAACAGCATTATTATGCAACATCATTGTTGTTTTAGGGAATGTACTCTTGTTCCATCACGAAAAAAAATTGAATTGGAAAAAAATAATTCCTCTAGTCTTTTTGAGTATTCCTTTTGCTTATATAAGCGGAAAAATAATGATAAGTGAAGAATTCTTTTTCATTTTATTAGGACTTACTCTTTTATTTGCTGCAATTACTATGTGGATCTCTAAACAAATTATTTCTTCGGATAAAAAAAATATAAATCCAAAACCCATAAAAAATGCTAGTTTTGGCGGTGTTATTGGATTCATTTCTGGAATGGTAGGCATTGGAGGTGGTATATTTTTAGCTCCTCTTTTACATCTCACAAATTGGGATACTCCTAAAAAAATAGCAGCAACGGCAAGTGTTTTTATCTTGGTAAACTCTATTGCTGGTTTGTTAGGCCAGTATTCTAATCCAAATTTTGAAATCGACTGGAATCTAACTTCAATATTATTAATAACTGTATTTATTGGAGGACAAATTGGTAGTAGAATGAGTAATAAATTTTTTACTCCTATTCAATTAAAAAAGGCCACAGCTATTTTAATTGCTTTTGTTAGTATTAGAATACTTTGGAAATATTTCTTGTAAGAAGTATGGTATCATTTAATTTCTTTAAATATATTTGAAAATCCTAAAAAATTGAATTAATTAATCCTAAAAAAAAATCATGTTAGAAGTTATTTTTACTTTAATAATGTTGATCTTATTACAAGCAGTTCTTGGCTTTGACAACTTACTTTATATTTCTTTAGAGTCAAAAAAAGCACCAACAGCGAATCAAAAAAAAGTGAGAAAAACAGGAATCTTAATAGCAATTGTATTAAGAATTGTTCTCTTATTTGTGTTGGTTTCTATCATTGATTTTTTTCAAGAACCTTTTTCTTTTTTATCAGGAGGAATAAAAGATGTTGTGAAATTTGCTTTTAATGGTCATAGCATCATCGTCTTAATCGGTGGTGGATTTATTATTTACACAGCTATTAAAGAAATTTGGCATATGATTAGCGCAATAGATTTAGATCACGAAGTTGGAGGCGACTTAAACCGAAAAAAATCTTCGAACGCAGTTATTACAAGTATTGTTTTAATGAATTTGGTTTTTTCTTTTGATTCAATTTTAGCAGCAATTGGTCTTACGAGCGAAATAGAAAGTGCTACCACTGCTTTTATTGTAATGGCAATTGCAATTGTAATTAGTGGATTGTTAATGTTACTCTTGGCGGATAGAATATCAACTTTCTTAGCAAAAAATAGAATGTATGAAGTTCTAGGGCTATTTATCCTTTTTATTGTTGGAATTATGCTTGTTACAGAAGGCGGCCATTTAGCACATATTAAACTTTTTGGTAACGAAATTGTACCAATGAGTAAAACAACTTTCTATTTTGTACTTGCAATTTTAGTCATTGTTGATGTTGTTCAAGGAAAGTATCAAAAAAAGTTGTTAGCTGAAAAGAGTAAATAAGAGTTTTGTGATTACTACTTTCAGTAATAACCGATAAGTTTTATATTTCTGAAAGGCTATCTTGAAGTCTTTGTATTATAATTTGTATCACTCTTTTATTAAATTCTGTTAAATTCTGAGTGTAAGAAAGATACTCTTCCACTGAAAAATGACCAATAATAATACCTAAAATTAAATTCTTAAAATTTATATCTTTTTCAAAAATAGATTTGATTTTCAATTTTTTCTTTTCTTCTGATAACGAAGAAATATCTATTTTTCTTTTCTGAAGATACTGTTTAAAAAATGCAATTATTAAATGATGTTGCATTTTAATTACGGGTCGGATAATTGAATTTTGAAAAGCCTCTACTTTAGTTGTTTGAGCATTTATTAAATCTGGTAATTTCGGTCTTTCTTTATTCATTATTTAACAAATCATTTAATTCTAATTGATAATCATATTGTAAGTCTTCATGCAATTTTTCTATAGCTTTTTTGATTAATCTTACTTGTGAATCAAAAACATTTTGCAAACGCTGACTTCTTTCTATTGAAGGTTTAAAGTCCCTTAATTTTTTACAGAAATACAATAATAATTCAGTTTCTGTTTCTTTCTTTTTAGAATATCTGATAAACTTTTTTGTGAGGGATAAAATTTTACGAGCACTTTTTCTGATGTAAAAAAAACTATTTGTATTTATCTCAGAAAACTGAACATCCATTTGATCCTTTATAGATTGTATGTATGCATCTTCATCATGAGACTCGAACAATAAATAGGTAAGTAATTCTTTGTTTTCCTTTTTAAACCTCGATAAGTGCAAACATAACTCTTTTAACTCACTAGCTGATTTGTGAGTTAATTCGTCTTTAAGTTGTTTTATGGTTACCGCCTTCATTAAGCAAGAAAATCAGTAATATTTTTTTCAATTCTAGCTAATACATCTTCGGTACTTGCTTTCACAAATTTTTCTCCTGTAATTTGTTCATACAGCTCTATATATCTGTTAGAGATTTCTGAAATCTTAGCCTCTGACATTGCTGGAATTTGCTGATTTTCTTTTCCTTGAAAACCATTTTCGATCAACCATTGACGCACAAATTCTTTAGATAATTGCTTTTGATTTTCACCTTTGTGCTGTCTTTCCTCATATCCGTCAGCATAAAAATAACGTGAAGAATCTGGAGTATGAATTTCATCAATCAAAACAATTTTACCTTCTTTAGTTTTACCAAATTCGTATTTTGTGTCTACTAAAATCAGTCCTCTTTTTGCCGCAATTTCTGTTCCTCTTTGAAACAACTTTCTTGTGTAATCTTCTAAAACGAGATAATCTTCTTCAGAAACAATTTTATTAGCTAAAATATCTTCCCTAGAAATATCCTCGTCATGCTCGCCATTCTCGGCTTTGGTTGATGGAGTAATAATTGGATTAGGAAATTTATCATTTTCTTTCAATCCATCTGGCATTTCTACGCCACATAAAACTCTTTTACCTACTTTATACTCACGAGCTGCATGACCCGATAAATATCCACGAATTACCATTTCAACTTTAAAAGGTTCACATAAATGACCTACAGCAACATTTTCATCAGGATTTGCTAGCAACCAGTTAGGAACAATATCAACAGTATCATTCATCATTTTAGTCGCTATCTGATTTAAAATTTGACCTTTAAATGGAATTTGACGCGGTAACACAACATCAAAAGCTGAAAGTCGGTCAGAGGCAATCATTACTAAAAGTTCATCATTAATATTATAAACTTCTCTTACTTTTCCCTTATACACAGATTTTTGATTGGGAAAATTGAAATTAGTTTTGTTGATTGTATTCATTTTTTGTTGTGTTGTTGTTCTGGCAAAAATAGTCTTTTTTATAGATTATTATTTCTTCTTTTCTAAGACTTTTATTTGTTTTAAATTCTCTGCTATTGGACTTGCTGTTATCACTTTTTAACTCTTAAATATGCATAAAATTTAAACATCCATTTTGTAAAATACATATGCATCAACCAAAACATGAAAACTAGAAATATAGAAATTTTCCAATTATTAGTTAACAAGCTTATAGGTGAAATTAACGCATCTAAAATAGTTGTATAATTTAAATAGGATACTCCAAAAATCCCATAGAAAATGGCATGACTCACAATCCCTAAAATAATGAGGTACAAACAACCAATATAGAAATAATCTTGCAAGCCTAATTCACTTTCTTTTATCTTAATCATTCTGTTTCTATACTTTTATATGCTGAAATAATTCTCTTAACTAATCTGTGTCTTACAACATCTTTATCATCAAGGTACACTTGTGCAATTCCGGTAATATCCTTTAATGCTAATAAAGACTCTTTTAATCCAGAAATTTGTTTTCTTGGCAAATCTATCTGCCCTGGATCTCCAGTAATGATGAACTTTGCACTTTTACCCATTCTTGTTAAAAACATTTTCATTTGATTGTGGGTCGTATTTTGAGCTTCGTCTAAAATTACAAATGCATTGTCTAAGGTTCTTCCCCTCATAAATGCCAAAGGTGCAATTTGAATGATTCCTTTTTCTAAATGCGACTCTAATTTTTCATACGGAATCATATCTCTTAATGCATCATATAACGGTTGCATGTAAGGATCTAATTTTTCTTTTAAATCTCCCGGAAGAAAACCTAAATTCTCACCAGATTCAACCGCAGGTCTTGTTAAAATAATTCTTCTTACTTCTTTTTCTTTTAAGGCCTTTACGGCTAAAGCAACTGCTGTATATGTTTTACCTGTTCCGGCAGGCCCCACAGCGAACAACATATCATTTTTAGCCATTAAAGTGACCATTTTACGCTGGTTTTCAGTTTGTGGTTTAATCAACTTTCCACTAACACCATGCACTAAAACATCCTTTGCCTTTATTGCTGCAGTTGTTTTCTCTTCATTTCCAGTTGATGTTAAAATACGTTCAATACTATTCTCATCCAGCTTGTTATATCTATTAAAATACTTTATTAAACGCTCAAAACGAATTTCGAATTCATCTAAAACATCTGGATCTCCATAAATTTTTAATTTAGAGCCTCGGGCAACTATTTTAATTTTTGGGAAGTATTTTTTTAATTGTTCTATAGTGCTGTTTTGCGCTCCAAAAAATTCTTTAGGACTAATTTCTGTAAGTTCTATATTGCGTTCGTTCAAATGATTATTTTTTATTAATTGATTACATTTATATTTCAACTAAAAATAGCTAATAAATTTTCTAAAATGATTAGATTTGCTTAAATTAATGAATAACTTTTACACAATTAATTAACAGCAAAAAATTAATGTCTTTTATTACATTAACTACAGATTTCGGAACGAAAGACCACTTTGTTGGGGCTGTAAAAGGTGCTATATATTCTGAGCTTGCTGATGCTAAAATTGTAGATATTACACACCACATATCGCCTTTCAACATTACAGAGACGGCCTATATTTTAAAAAATTCTTACAAAAGTTTTCCTGAAGGTACAATACACATTGTAGGTGTAGATTCTGAGTTGAGTATAGATAATAAACATATTGCTATTGAATTAGACAACCATTTCTTTGTCTGTCCAGATAATGGAATTATATCAATGATTGCCTCAGAAATTCAACCTACAAAAATTGTAGAAATCAATATTCACGATAGAATTGAAAGCAGTTTTCCTGTTTTAGATGTTTTTGTGAAAGTTGCTTGTTTTATTGCACGTGGAGGAAATTTAACTGTGATTGGTAAGGAAACATTTGAATTTAAAAAATTAATTGAAATTCAACCGAAAGTAAATCAAAAACAAACACAAATTATTGCAGGTGTTTTATACATTGATAATTATGGAAATGTAATTACAAACATCAGTAAAAAAATGTTTAATGATATTGGGAAAGGGCGTAATTATAAAGTAAATGCTTCTCGTTATTCTTTTACAAAGATCTTTAATAAATACAATGAAATCACTGGAATTAACTCCAAAGATTCTAGACAATTTGATGGAAATAAATTAGCAATTTTTAATTCTGCTGGCTTTCTAGAAATTGCTGTTTACAGAAGTAATTTAAACACAGTTGGTGGCGCCTCAACTTTATTAGGGTTAAGTTATAGAGATCCAATAATCATTGATTTTTTTACAGAAACTAAACCAGAATACACGTCTTTATTATAGCCCTATGTTTGTTAGAATTGTTAAAATGAGTTTTCACTCAAAACATATTAAAAAATTTGAAGAAATATTTGAATCAAAGAAAGAATTCATAAAAAATTCTGAAGGATGTAAATTGTTGCAATTATACCAAGATAAAACAAACCCAGAAATATTTTTCACTTATTCTCACTGGGAAAATGAACAAAATTTAGAAGATTATAGAAATTCTGATCTTTTTAAAAATGTATGGGCAACAACCAAAACATTTTTTAATGATAAGCCAGAAGCTTGGAGTTTAGATAACAAATAAGTTTAAAATATCATATGAACCTTAATTTTACGCTATTTCCGGTTTTAGAAACAGAAAGACTAACTTTAAGAAAATTAAATTTAGAGAATGCGACAGCTATCTTTGGATTAAGAACTAATAAAGAAATTAATGAATTTATTGATAGAGAAAAACTTAATAATCTCTCTGAATCAAGAGCTTTTATTAATCTTATTTCTAATCTAGCTTTAAATAATAAAGGTATTTTAAAACAATAAACGCATAAACATTTATACATTGAAAACCATTTTAAAAAAAGAATTCAATTCGTTTTTTGCATCTCCAATTGCGTATTTAGTTATTGGTGCTTTCTTGTTGATTAATGGCTTGTTCTTATTTGTTTTTAATGACGATTTTAATATCTTAAATGCTGGTTTTGCTGATGTAACTCCTTTTTTTTATTTAGCTCCTTGGCTTTTTCTTTTTTTAATCCCAGCAATAACCATGAAAAGTTTTGCTGATGAATTTAACACAGGGACCATTGAACTTTTAAAGACAAAACCACTATCTAATTGGCAAATTGTTTTAGGAAAATTTACAGCATCCATACTTTTGTTAATCATCGCCGTTATTCCAACTTTTATCTATATTTATTCCGTTTACAAATTGGGAAATCCCATTGGAAATATTGATTTTGGCAGTACAATTGGTGCTTATATTGGTTTACTATTTTTAGCATCGACTTACACAGCAATTGGCTTGTTTACATCCACCTTATCAAAAAATCAGATTGTAGCGTTTATTCTTGGTGTTTTTATCACATTTTTTCTTTTTAATGGTTTTGACGCGGTGGCTGATTCATTCGAAAATAATAGTCTAACCATTCAAAAACTAGGAATTAAAGAACACTATAAAAGTATTTCTAGAGGTGTGATTGACACAAGAGACATCCTCTATTTTGTTAGTGTTACTCTTTTCTTTTTATTCATAACTAAAACTAAATTAGATGATGAATAAAAATGTTAAAAATAGCGTATTTCTAATGCTTTGTTTGATTGTTTTGAACTTCATTAATCAATCATTCTATAAACGTTTCGACTTAACCCAAGACAAACGTTACACCTTATCCGAAACCACAAACTCAGTTCTTTCTAAAATTAACAAAAGACTCTATATTACTGTATATCTAGAGGGTGACTTTCCTTCAGAATTTAAAAGATTACAAGTAGAAACGCGTCAATATTTAGAGGAGCTATCTGCCGAAAACACAAACATAAAAATCAATTTTGAAGCTCCAGATGAACAACGCGAAGAATTAATTAAACGCGGTATGCTGCCAAGTAAATTAACTGTAGAAGAAGCTGGAAAGTTATCTGAAGCAATTATTTTCCCATGGGCAGAAATTTCTTTTGAAAAAAAATCAACGCTCGTCTCTTTATTACCGAATACAATTATTGCCTCACAAGATGAGCAATTGCAAAAAGCTATTGAAAATTTAGAATATAGTTTTTCGAATGCGATGCACTCCATCACGCAAAAAAAGCAGAAAAGAGTGGCCGTTATTACCGGCAATGGCGAATTACAGGACATGTATCAATATAATTTATTAAGTGAAGTTGTAAAAAAATACAGATTAGCAAAGTTTACATTGGATTCTGTAGCCACAAATCCACAACAAACTCTAAAAGATTTAACATCTTTTAATTTAGCAATTATTGCGAAACCTACTCAAAAATTTACTGCACAAGAAAAATTTACTTTAGATCAGTTTATCGCAAATGGTGGAAAAACATTGTGGATGTTAGACAATGTGCAGGCAGATCAAGATAGTCTATTTGCAAATGGTAAAATGTTAGCATATCCGAGAGATTTAAATCTAACAGATCTACTATTTTCATATGGAGTAAGAATAAATACATCTTTAATTAAAGATCTATATGCCGCCAAAATTTCCTTAGCAACAGGTAAAATTGGCAATCAAACACAATTTCAAAATTTAGATTGGTTTTATCATCCTTTAGTTAGAGGGAACCCAGACCATGCAATTACAAAAAACATTGTTCCTGTTAGATTACGATTTGCAAATCAGATAGATACTCTAAAAAATAACATTAAAAAAACACCTTTATTGGTGAGTTCTTTATTAACTAAAAAAATAGGTACTCCTAATTTTATTGAATTACAATCTATTGCTGATAAAGTTGTAGAAACTGATTATAATGACGGGAATCAACTATTTGCTGTCTTGCTGGAAGGTGATTTTAATTCAGCCTATAAGAATCGTATAAAACCTTTTGAGACTCCTCTTTATAAAAAAAATGCAATCCAAAATAAAATGGTGGTAATTTCTGATGGTGATGTTGGAAAAAATCAAATTTTAAAAGATGATGAATCAAAAATTCAACCTTTTGATCTAAACAGAGATAAATGGACCAATCAAGAATTTGGAAATAAAGATTTTCTTATTAATACCATTGATTATTTATTAGATGATATTGGTTTACTCGAACTCAGAAACAAAACATTAAAAATCAAAATTTTAGACAAACAAAAAGCTTTTAAAGAGCGAACTTTATGGCAATTTTTAAATGTAATTCTTCCACTAATTGTTTTGTTTGTATTCGGATTCGTTTTTAATTATTTAAGAAGAAAAAAATACACTAAATAATTACGTATTATTCTTATTAAATGAAGTGATAATACTAAATGTTTAATAAATCGTCATGAACAAATTTGTAGCCTAGAACTTTTTGAACTTTCTTAGAGCTTATAATTTTCCATTCATAGACTTCATTTTCTTCAAATTCAGGAATCTCAAAATCGGCACTCAATTTTGCCATTATATAAAACTCTCTTCTGGTTGGATGATGATTAGAGCAGGCATTAAAGATTTCATTCCAACAATTTTGAGCAATGATTTCATGAATAATTTCGATACAATCTTCTTTATGAATCATATTCACAAATCCCTTTGGCTGTGGAATTTTACGTCCGTTCTTAAACCAATTTGATGGATGTCTTTCATCACCAAATAAACCTGCAAAACGGATGATAGTAGTTTCAAAAAAAGTATTCTCTCTAAATAGATTTTCAATTACTGTTAGAGGTGTTTTTAAAACTTCATCTTCTTCAGTCATTACTTTATTTAACCTGGCATAAACTGAAGTAGAACTTATAAAAATTACTTTTTGAATACTAGAATTTTCAATTTGAGCAATTAGATTTTCAAACCCATCTATATCTTTAGAGGTAATCGCAATAATCAAAATATCTGACTGTAAAAAGTCGTCAAATTCTTCAAAAGAACTAATATCTATAATAAAAGGTTCAATATTATTGACTTCCAAAAGTTCTAACTTCTCTTCCCTTGTCGTAGATCCTTTTAAAGAATATCCTTCATCTAACAAGGAGATTGCTAATGATTTACCTAACCAACCACAACCTAAAATACTAACATTTCTCATCGCAACAGTTTTCATCTTTCACTAATTTACAAGAAACTACTGCTAACAAAGCTCCTAGAATTGGAGCTACAATATACATCCACAGATGCTCTAAATGACCCGAAACAATTGCTGGAGCTATAGAACGTGCAGGATTCATTGAAGCGTTTGTAATTGGACCTGCAAACATGGCTTCTAACAAAACCACTGCCCCAATCGCGATACCAGCAACTACACCAATTTCTTTACTTCCGGTGGAAACATTTATGATTACAACCATTAAGAAAAAGGTTAATAATAATTCTAGCACAAAAGCACGCCAAACATCTACAGTTGGAATGGTGGCTCCTAAAATTTCACTCGCAGGAAACAGAAACCATAGAATTAAACTGGCTGCAAAAGCACCCAAAACTTGAGCACTTATATATTGGGGAACTTCTTTCCAAGAGAACTTTTTTGCATAAGCAAAAGCGATTGTCACAGCAGGATTAAAATGGGCTCCAGAAGTTTCTCCAAAAGCATAAATCATCGCCATAACTATTAATCCCCAAGTAATTGCAATTCCTACATGTGTAACATTACCTCCCGTAACTTCATTGACTGTCATTGCTCCCGTTCCACAGAAAATCATAGAGAAGGTTCCAATAAATTCTGATATATATTTCTTCATTATTTTAAATAAAGCACAAAGATACAAACCCTTATTTTAAGGTTTTGTTAACAATTGTCATTTTTTGAATTTGTAACTTTATGAAAAATTTAAACTAATCATGAATAAACCAATTTTTAAAATTTTAAGTATCTTTATTTTCGCACTAGTGCTTTCTCTTACTAGTTGTAAAGAAAATGAACAAGCAGTTGTAAAAACAGTTACCGAACCTGTTGTTGAATTAAAAATAACAACACCTGCTCCTAGTCCTCTAGGTAAGGTATCTCAAAGGGTAGGATTGACAGATATTGACATAGAATATTCCAGACCTGGAGTAAAAGGAAGAACTATTTTTGGTGATCTAGTTAGCTTCGGAAAAACATGGAGAACTGGTGCAAATGCAAACACAAAAGTAACTTTTAGTTCTGATGTAACCATAGATGGACAAACATTAAAAGCGGGCTCTTACGGATTGTATTCTGTACCAAACAAAGATACTTGGGAAGTAATGTTTTATGCTGATTCGGATAAAAGCGGTGTTCCAAGAGATTGGGACGATAATAAAATAGCCGCAAAAACTACCGCAAAAGTTGAGTCTATGCCGATGAATATTGAATCATTCACTATTTCTTTTGATGACGTAACAAGTACATCTGTCGTAATTGGACTTATTTGGGAAAAAACATATGTTGGAATTAAACTTGAAGTTCCTACTGATCAACTGGTTTCTGAAACTATTGATGCTGTGATGGCTGCATCTCCTAAATCTGGAGATTATTATAATGCTGCAATCTATTATAGCCAGCAAGATAAAGATATTAAAAAAGCTAATGAATGGATGGAAAAAGCCATGTCTATGATTGAGAAACCTGGCTTTTGGCAACTAAGGCAACAGTCTTTAATTTATGCAAAAATGGGTGATAAAGATAAAGCAATTGCAACTGCTAAAAAATCTTTAGAAGGTGCTAAGGCGTCCAAAAATGATGCATATATAAAAATGAATACTGAATCTCTTAAAGAGTGGGGAGCAATGTAAAATTGTTTTCTTTATTCTTAAATATTTAAAATCTCAAGTTGACACTTGAGATTTTTTTAGTTTATAACATCGTGGCTTTTCATTATTTTTGACTAAAAAATAAAGTTCGTTAACGACACTAGAAAAACAAACCATTTCAGAAGATTAGATCCTTATATATTCTCCCTTTTATTCTAATACTCCAAACCAATAATTTCTCTAACCTGATCTAAAGTAGCTATCAAGTCTTTAGAAAACTCAAAAGTCATGATATTACTTTCTTTTTTTTCTTCTCTTATTAGTTGGCTAAAATGTTCCGCTTCAAAACTATAACCAATAGTTTTATATTTAAAATCAAGAATTTCTTCTTTGTCATTTTTATAAATAGTTACAGAAGGTGTTTCATGAAAACGAGTGTTTAATTTTAGAATGGCATCTTCAAAGGTAAAAACAGCTTCAGTGGGTGTTTCTTCTAATAATGTACTTTTTAAATGTGCTTTCGCACTACCATAATCAAATACTACTGAGCAACTTGAATCTACCCCGTTTTTAAAAAAAGTAGCTGCCGATTCTATCTTTTTTGGTTTTCCCAAAGTAGATAATGCTGCAAAAATTGGATAAATTCCGATATCTAACAAACTACCTCCGCCGACCTCTTTTTTAAACAATCTACTTTCTGTATTGTAAGGAGTGTAGAAGCCAAAATCTGCTTCTAAATTCTTTAAGTTTCCGAACTTTTTATTTTTAACGATGTCTAAAACATACCTAAAATGAGGCAAAAAGAAAGTCCACAGAGCCTCCATTAACAGTACATTATTGTGTTTGGCAATAGCAATCATTTCCTCTACTTCTCGCAAATTCATAGCAAATGGTTTTTCGCATAAAACTGCCTTTTTGTTTTGCAAACAAAGTATCGTATGTTCTTTATGAAAACTGTGTGGAGTGGCAATATAAACAGCATCAATTGTTTGATCTTTTGCCAAATCTATATAAGAATTAAATGCTTTTTTTACTTGATATTTTTCTGCAAATTCCTCTGCATTTTGCTGACTTCTTGAAGCTACTGCAACTAACGTTACATTTTCTGTAGACGCTAAATCTGTGGCGAATTTATGTGCAATTTTGCCTAAGCCAATAATTCCCCATTTAATATTGTTATTTTTCATTCAATATTGTTTTATCAATACTGAAAAAACCTAGAAAGAAAAATAAAACGATTAAAGAAAGTACGTGAATTATATTCAAAGACACATCATTTAAAATATCATATGTAATTTTAAAAATTACTAGAGATGTAACTATTAAAGTAATTTTACTTTGTCTGTTAATCGATTTAAAAACAAATGCCAATGAAAAAAATAAGACTAAAATGCAACCTATAAAATTTAACCATAAATAACTAACGACAGGTTCTAAATCCTGTGACTCTAATTTATAAATTCCAAAATAATAAATTGAACAAATTAGGATTTGAGTTATTACAGCAGATTTAAAAACTGAATTTCCGTTTACTTTTTTAAAGAAAAATGCCAATAAAAAAATACCTAAAACATTTCCATAAAAAATAGAACCAATAATATTTACCAATTGAATTAAGTTATCAAATAAATTTGCCACACAAGCAACAGAAATGGCAATAATACCCCAAGCTAATGTGAACCATTTAGATGCTTTTACAAAATGCTCATCGCTCTTTTCTTCTTTTATATTTCGCTTATATAGATCCATGGCCGTAGTGCTGGCCAAAGCATTTAGTTCTGATGCAGTGGAAGACATTGCTGCTGACAAAATTACCGCCAATAAAAGCCCAATTAACCCCCTTGGCAGATTGTTTAATATAAAGTGAATAAAAACGTAATCTTTATCATTTGACTCTATTTTATCCAGTGTATTTTCTTTATCAATTTTATCAATAATTACTTTTGATTTTGCTTTTAAGGCTAAATCTCTCGTATTTAAATCTTGAATTTGTTCTTTTTCTTCAATTTGAAAACCATCAGCAAAAAGTGCTTTTTTATTATTTTCAATATTGATATGCTCCTGCCTTAATTGTTGGTACTCTTCAACATAAATAGATTTTTCAATTGCTTCATTAGCACCAGGGTTAAAGTTTAATGGTGAAGGGTTAAACTGATAAAACACAAAAACCATAACTCCAATTAACAAAATAAAGAATTGCATTGGCACTTTTAACAATCCATTGAAAATTAAACCTAATTGACTTTCTCTAACAGATTTACCTGACAAATAACGTTGAACTTGACTTTGATCTGTTCCAAAATAGGAAAGCATTAAAAAGGTCCCTCCTAAAACACCTGTCCAAACTGTATATCTATTACTTAAATCAAAAGAAAAATCTAACACTTCCATTTTATTGCTCGCTCCAGCAATTTCTAATGCATTTTTGAAGGTAATATTTGCAGGAAGTTGACTCATAATCATGAAAAACGCAATTAACATTCCTGTAAAAATGATAATCATTTGCTGTTTTTGCGTCACATTTACGGCTTTAGTCCCGCCAGAAACAGTATATATAATTACTAGAAATCCAATGATAATATTTAAAGTCAATAAATCCCAACCTAAAACTGCACTTAAAATAATTGCAGGCGCAAAAATGGTTATTCCTGCCGCCAGGCCGCGCTGAATTAAGAATAAAATTGCGGCTAAACTTCTTGTTTTTAAATCGAACCTACCTTCTAAAAATTCATATGCTGTATATACTTTTAACTTGTGATAAATAGGAATAAAAACAACGCATATAATAATCATAGCAATCGGCAAACCAAAGTAAAATTGAACAAACCCCATGCCACTGTGAAATGCTTGTCCTGGAGTTGATAAAAACGTAATTGCACTCGCTTGAGTTGCCATTACAGACAAACCGATAGTCCACCACTTAGAGTCATTCCCTCCTTTTATATAGTCTTGTACATTCGCATTTTTTCTTGTAATATAGGTTCCATAAGCAACAATAAAAACGAGTGTAACCGACAAAATAATCCAATCTATATAATGCAACTTGTTTGAAATTCCCATAGCTTATGATGTGAAATAATTTGAAATGAAATAGAAAATGATTACGTAAATTAAATTCGCAATTAGAACGAATGAATATTCTTTTTTCCAGGTGTATTTTTCTTGATTCATAATTAAGAATATATATTAACTGAATTGTTTGCTTATAAATTACTATTTATTTTTTAACACCCCTACTAAAGCTAGAGTCTATAATTACTTCTAATAGATTATTACTACTTATTATCTTTCATAATAGTCCAAAAAATAAGAATATAAAGTCGCTCATTAAAACTATTTCTTTTTCCCAACAGACAACATATTTGCAAATAATTTATATGCACCAGAAACGCCTGCTGGCAATTCTCTAAAGAAACTTAAACCTGTATAAATATAATTTCCCTCACCATATTTTGCAATTAATAAACTTCCGTTTTTTGGCAACTCTCCTTTATCGTACATAGATAAAATAGCTGTAAAATTTTCATCCCAAGCATTAGGAAAGTACAAACCACGTTCTTGCACCCAACCTTTAAAATCTTCCGCTGTAATTTTATTTGGAAAGTTCAACAATTCATGCGTTTCATCTAAAATAGTTACTTCAGAAAATTCATCTGTAACTCTATCTCTGGAAAGTTTCAATGGATACGGAGGGTCTACGTTCACTCTTCTATTGGTGTTATATTGCACGATCATATTACCCCCTTTTTTCACATAATCTAATAGGAATTTTTGCTTAAATTTTAATTCTTTCACAATGTTATAAGCTCTAATCCCTAAAACAATTGCATCATATTTTTTTAAATTTTCTACATTAATTTCTGATGGTTTTATCTCAACAACGGTATATCCAATTTGACGCAAACTTTCTGGAACAGCATCACCTGCACCTTTAATATAACCTATTTCATTACCTACTTTTTCAATATTTAAACGAACTACTTTCGCTTCAGAGTTTAATAGCACAGATTGTTTAGGAATATGATTGTAATTTATTTCTATTAATTCTTTTGAATACTCTTTTCCATCTGCAATGGCAACTACTTTTAATTTTCCAACAGATTCATTACTTGGCGGTGTGACCAAAAAATCAACTGTCTCTTGATCATATTTCTGAGCAATATTAAATACAATTTCTTTAGGTAATATTTGCCAATTTTCTGGAACTTGAAGGCTTACTTTGCCAGAAGTAAAATTCGCTCCCGCTTTTACCACAACACTTATTTTTTTTACAGTTTCATCGGAAAAAATAAGTACTTTGTCTTTTAGTTTTGTGGTAACTAAAGGCATCATTTCAAAAGGCTCATAAATTTCACCTTTATCACGTTCAGCATATCTTCTCACTACATTTTTAGTGATGGTAATCGGAATTCCTTCTATAACCAAATTAAAATCCATTTTTGCTGGCCTTAGTGTTTCTGGACTACCAATTAATATTTGATTATTAACCGTATAAGTTCCTAAAGAAGAAGATTCTCGTAACCAATAAGGATCAGAGTATTGATTTGTATTTAAAGTAATCGTCTCTTTAAAATTTATTTTTTTATTATTAGATAAGTTAATCTCTTTTACAATTGACTTTTCATCAATTTTAGATGTGATTGAGGATAAAATGATAAAAGCTTCACTCCTATTTAATACTTCAAAATTGACGTCTATTTTTGAATTTGGTGTTCCGCTAGAAGCGTTTGCTGAAGCTTCTAAATAAAGCCCTGCAGATGCTTCAATAATTTCTTTGATTTGTTTTTCTTTAATTTTTCTCCAATGGGAATCCTCTAAAAGTTGAATTTTTTGAAAAGCTTCCAATAATTTTGGAATGTGTTTAGACGGATTTACAAAATCAAATTTTTCTTCAACCTCATATAATATAGCTCCAATCTCTCCACCGCCTTTAATGCGATTCCAAGTGGTATTAATTCCTGAAAAAATATCTTTTTTATCCTTTAAAGCATCTCCTTTTAAAAATTTTAAAAATTCAGATTGTTCTCCTCTTGTGGTAATCCTGCCAAAACCTTGGCACAAATGCTGGCTACTTGCCATAGAAGCTAACTCATTATTAGACAAACCTTTTAAAGGATAATATACACCAATGTCAAATTTTGTAAAATCTTTAGAAGCGATTTTAAACGCTTCTTTATCCTTATAAAACCAAGAAGATGTATTGAAAAACAAACGTTTTGGCTTCCATAAACTACTATGTTTTAATTGTGTTGAGTATTGAGTACTATCATTGGCCAAATCAAAAGCTTCTACACTTAACATCGCAGAACTTGTATGATGACCGTGAGTCGTTCCAGGAGTTTCATGATTAAAACGATTGATAATTACGTCTGGTTTAAACGTTCTAATTGCCCAAACAACATCACTCAAAACCTTTTCTTTATCCCAAATCTTTAGTGTTTCATCTGGATGTTTAGAATACCCAAAATCATTAGCTCTTGTAAAAAACTGCTCTCCACCGTCGATTCTTCTTGCTGCCAGCAATTCTTGTGTTCTAATGACACCTAACAATTCTCTAATTTCTGGACCAATTAAATTTTGTCCTCCATCTCCTCTAGTTAAAGACAAATAACCTGTTCTCGCTTTTACACTATTTGCTAAATAAGTAATTAATCGTGTATTTTCATCATCTGGGTGTGCAGCAATATATAACGCAGTTCCTAAAAAATTGAGTTTTTGAATTTTCTCAAAAATCTTATTTGATGTTAATTTTTGGGGACTTTGAGCAAATAGTGAAACAGAAATTAATGAAAAACCTAGTATCGAAAGTAAAAATTTCTTCATATTTTAAAATTAGTCGTGTAAACAAATGTAGTTTTTTATACATAAAAATGAATGAATTAACATAAATATAACATTTCTAAAATCATCAACAAAATGCTCATAACCTGTTAATAAAATAATTTTTAAAGTCACTTTTTTAGAATATATTTGTAGAACACATTAAGAAAAAATATTACATGAAATTTATTGTATCCAGTTCTCAATTATTAAAACAATTACAAGTTTTAGGAGGCGTTATAAATAGCAACAACACATTACCAATTTTAGATAACTTTTTGTTTGAGTTATCTGAAAATCAATTAAAAGTTTCTGCATCAGATTTGGAAACAACAATGAGTTCTGTAGTCGATGTAGAAAGCGATAGTTCTGCTTCTATTGCGGTTTCTGCACGTTTGTTATTAGATACTTTAAAGACCTTTCCAGACCAACCTTTAACATTTAAAACAGAAGGTGATAACACGATTGAAATTAGTTCTGATCAAGGGAAGTATGATATGGCTTATTTTAGCGGAGATGAATTCCCTAAAGCAGTTTCATTACCTTCACCAAGTAAAACAGTGGTTCCTGCAAATATTTTAGGTACGGCAATTTCTAAAACAATATTTGCTGCAGGAAATGATGATTTACGCCCGGTAATGAGTGGTGTTTTCTTTCAATTTAGTTCACAAAGCTTAACCTTCGTTGCTACGGATGCTCATAAATTAGTGAAATACACAAGAACGGATGTTACTGCAGATCAGACAGCAGAATTTATTATGCCAAAGAAACCTTTAAATTTATTAAAAGGAATTTTAGGTGGTTCTGATAGCGAGGTTACAATTGAATATAATGACGCAAATGCAAAATTCACTTTTGATAACGTGGTTTTAGTTTGTCGTTTAATTGATGGGAAATATCCTAATTACGAAGCTGTAATTCCTAAAGAAAATCCAAATAAATTAACAGTTGATAGAGCTTCTTTTTTAAACTCTGTAAGACGTGTTTCTATATTCTCTAGTAAGACTACACACCAAATTCGATTAAAAATGGCAGGAACTGAATTAAATATTTCTGCGGAAGATTTAGATTTTTCTAACAAAGCGGATGAGCGTTTGAGCTGCGACTACCAAGGAGATGACATGCAAATTGGTTTTAACTCACGTTTTTTAAGTGAAATGCTAAACAACTTAAGTTCTAATGATGTTTTAATTGAAATGTCATTGCCAAACAGAGCAGGAATCTTGACACCTATTGATGGCACAGATGAAGGGGAAAAAGTTACTATGTTGGTAATGCCTGTAATGTTAAATAATTAAAATAAAAAACATATTTAATACTCTAAACCACAACTTTTTAGTTGTGGTTTTTTAGTTACTTTTAACAATAATTAAACTTTTAGCCAGTGACTTTCGAGGAAACAAATAAAAACAGAAGAAGTATTAGAGATTTTAAAAACACACCCGTTTCTGATGAAATTATCAATCAAGTTCTAAAAGAAGCTTTAGAGGCTCCCTCAAGCTCCAACACACAACCTTTTAAAGTTGTTGTTGCAAAAGGTGATATACTAAAAAAAATAGGAGAAGATCTTACTTTTAAGTACAATACTGGCCAAAAATTAAGAAAACTAAACATATTCAGCAAAATTTACACTGCCCATAAATATAAACTGAATGTGAATAAAGTGTACAAGACCATACAAGGTAAATATCCAGAAATTTTTCAAGAAAGAAGAGTAAAAACTGGTTTTGGTTTGTATAAAGTACTTGGTATAAAAAGAGAGGATAAAAAAGCAAGAGCTGCTAGTTTGGCGCGTAACTTTACTTTTTTTGATGCTCCTGTTGGTATTTGGATTTTTGTAGACCCAAAAATGGGGTATACTTCATTAGTTGATGCAGGTTTATTTATGCAAAACTTAATGTTATCCGCCACGAGTAAAGGTTTAGGGACTTGCGCACAAGGAGCTTTAAATTTATGGAGAGAACCAGTAGATAAACATTTCAATGTGCCAAAAGGATATGAATTAGTTTGTGGCCTTTCTTTTGGCTACCCAAGTGATCATATTGTAAATTCTTATCGTCCAGAAAAAATTGGTTTAGAAGAACTTTTGGTCTCTAAAAGGAAATAAAGAGTTTATATTTTTTTTACTCTCTTATTGTTTTTTGTTTACTTTTAACGAATGAATTTTCTAGCGCATCTCTACCTATCGGAAAACAATACCAATATTATGATTGGAAATTTTATTGCAGATCATATTAAAGGTAATAATTACGATGGATTTTCGAAAGAAATTCAGCAAGGTGTTTTTTTGCACAGAGAAATAGATACATTTACAGACGCTCACGAAGTTGTTAGAAAAAGTAAAAGACGATTACACGAGCGATACAGACATTACGATGGTGTAATTATAGATATTTTTTATGATTATTTTCTAGCAAAAAACTGGGCAGATTATTCAGTAATCCCATTAGATGTTTACACAGACTCCATTAATAAATTTTTCTATGAAATTTCACCTGAATTGCCTTTAAAATCTCAGAATTTCATTAAATACATGATTCAGTATAACATCCTTTTCAATTATCAATTTAAAGATGGTATAGAACGTGTTTTAAACGGGATGAATACCAGAACAAAAGGAAAATCTCAAATGAATTTAGCCATCGAAGATTTAACTATTTTACATCAAGAATTTGAAGATGACTTTACCATTTTCTTTAAAGATTTACAAAATTTTACGGTACAAAAACTTCAAGAAATCAATTAGAATTATGAGAAAAATCAGTTTACTTATCGCACTATCTTTATTACTTATAAACTGTGAAACAGCAATAAATAAGGAAAAAACAACAGGATTGGTAACTCAAAAAGCAATGGTTGTTACCGCCAGAGAAGAAGCTTCTAAAATTGGTTCGGATATCTTAAAAAAAGGAGGAAACGCTTTTGATGCAATGGTTGGTACAGAATTAGCTTTAGCTGTTGCATATCCTTTTGCAGGAAATCTTGGTGGTGGTGGTTTTATGGTCTATAGAAAAAATGACGGAGAAATTGGGGCTTTAGATTATAGAGAAAAAGCACCTTTAGCTGCAACCAAAAACATGTATTTGGATGCAAAAGAAATTGTAATTAAAGGAAAAAGCACACTTGGAGCAATGGCTGTAGGTGTTCCTGGAACAATTGCAGGAGTTTTTGCAACACATAAAAAATTTGGAACACTTTCTATTGAAGAAATACTAAAACCAGTAATTGAATTAGCAAAACGCGGTGTAATCGTTACCAAAAAGCAAGAAAAAAGAATTAAATACTTTCAACCATTATTTTTAAAAGCGAATAAAGATTCTATTATTTTTAGTGAAAAATGGCAAGAAAATGACACAATAAAATATCCTGCTTTAGCAGAAACTTTAACTAGAATTCAGCAGAACGGAAAAGAAGAGTTTTATAATGGTGAAACTGCAAAACGTTTGGTGAAATTTATTCAAGAAAACGGAGGAATTATAACCTTAGAAGATTTATCTATATATGAAGCCAAATGGAGAACTCCCGTTACTTTTAAGTATGACGATTTAAAAGTAATTTCTATGTCTCCTCCTTCTAGTGGAGGTATTTGTTTAGCTCAAATTATGACAGCGATTGAGCCTTTTAACTTGGATGAATTTGGGCATAATAGTGCAAAGTCAATTCAAGTAATTACAGAAGCAGAAAGACGCGCTTATGCAGACAGAAGTTACTTTTTAGGTGATCCTGATTTTGTAACAATTCCGCAACAAAAATTAATTTCTAAAGAATACTCTGAAAAAAGAATGGCTAATTTTTCTTTTGAAAAAGCTACTAAATCTTCTGAAGTTTCTCATGGTACTATCGAAATTATTGAAAGTGATGAAACCACACATTACTCAATTGTAGATCAATTTGGAAATGCGGTTTCCGTAACAACAACTTTAAATGGCGCTTATGGTTCCAAATTATATTCGTCTGAATTAGGTTTCTTCTTTAATAATGAAATGGACGATTTTTCTAGCAAACCTGGTGTGCCAAATATGTTTGGTTTAATTGGTGCAAAAGCCAATGAAATTGTTCCAGAAAAAAGAATGTTAAGTTCTATGACACCAACAATCGTAGAAAAAAACGGAAAACTTTTTATGGTTGTAGGAACTCCTGGAGGATCAACAATTATCACATCTGTTTTACAGACTATTCTAAACGTGCATGAATATAAAATGGGAATGCAGCAGGCTGTAAATGCTGCAAGATTTCATCATCAATGGTTACCAGATGTTATTAAAATGGAACCTAATAGTTTTAATAAAGAAGTAATTGCGGAGTTAAAAAACCTTAATTATTTAATTGACGAAACTTCTTCTAAGATTATTGGTAAAGTTTCTGCTATTTTGATATTGCCAGAAGGAAAATTAGAGGGTGGAGCAGATAAACGCGGAGATGACACGGCTGTTGGTTTTTAGGTTTTATAAATAGAAACTATGATTAAAAACATTTTAAACTTACTCTTAATTCTAATATTTTTCAGTTGTAGTTCTGATGAAAATTTTAGTGTAAAAAAAATTGAGGAAACAAAACCAAATTCTCCAGAATTAAAATATGATTTTCCTTTATTAGTAGGTAAACCTTTACATATAAATAAAAAAGTAAATTCTGAAATTTTTAAAGATTTTCTTGATATAGACATCAATAAAGAGCACAAAAGTATTTTTGAAAACGTTTGGGGAACAAAAGAAAATTCTATTCCTATACTTTCTGATTTAACGTACAGTATAAACACACTTAATAAAAAAATGTATTCCGTTACTCTAAATGCAGATGGCTGTGGTGCATATTGCGAATTTTTCTCAACTACTTATAATTATGATTTATCAAATGGTCATCGGATTTATTTAGATTCCATTTTTAGTAAAAAAGGTAAAAAAGAATTACTCCTTTTAATTTCAAGCGAAAAAAGAAAAGAAATAGAAAGCTATATATTAAAAATCAACAACGAAGTTGTTTCAAAGCAGGATAAAAATAGATTAAACCAAACAATAGAACTTTATAAAAATTGTTTGAACAGTTTGCCTTTTAATTCCTTAGAATTTATCGACTTTAAAATTATAGACAAAACAATAGTTTTAACTTCAGAAAGATGTTCCAATCACGCAGAAAGAGCACTTGATGAGTTAGGAGATTATCAATTTATAATTAAACAAAGTCAAATAAACTCACTTTTAAATAAATATGGTAAAAACATTTTAAATTAAACTAATGATACAACCATTCCATTTAGCAATTCCAGTGCAAGATTTAGAAAAGTGTAGAACGTTTTACAGAGATATTTTAAACTGTGAAGAAGGTAGAAGTTCTGAACATTGGGTAGATTTTAATTTCTTTGGACATCAATTAGTTATTCATCAGAAAGATGGATTTAACCCAGAGAGAATTTCCAATCCAGTTGATGGACACGATGTTCCTGTACCGCATTTTGGAGTCGTTTTAACTTGGGAAGACTGGCATTCTTTAGCGGATCAATTAAAAGCTAAAAATACAAAATTTGAAATAGCACCTTGCATTCGTTTTGAGGGAAAGGTAGGAGAACAAGCAACAATGTTTTTTACTGATCCCGAAAAAAATGCATTAGAGTTTAAAGCTTTTAGAGATATGAGCCAGTTATTTGCAAAATAATGCAATTAGCGGAAACTCATATTGTAGAAAAGTTAGAAAAATCAATTCGTTTTCAAGAATACGGAGTTGGAATTTTTAATACAATTCCGACTAAATCTGGCATAAAAAAAGCAATCAAAAAAGAACTTATTTTTATTGATGGACTTTTAGCAACAACCTCTAAATTTATTTCTGGTGGAGAAAAAATTGAGCTTTTTGAATCAGAAAACTCATCCACTTTTGAAAGATTAAAATTAGATTTAGAAGTTTTATTTGAAGATAGTTATTTAGCCATTATTTACAAACCTGCTGGTATTTTGGTTAGTGGAAATAGATTTGTAACCATAGCAAATGGATTAACTCAAAACTTAAAAAAAAGTAATCAACTCGATGCTGTAAGACCGCAACCAATTCACAGATTAGATTATCCAACAAGTGGGCTTTTATTAATTGGAAAAACAAGTTCATCCATAAATGCACTAAGTGCATTATTTAAAAATAACGAAATTCAAAAAACATATTTTGCAATTACGATTGGGAAAATGGAAGAAAATGGTGAAATGAATTTTCATATTGATGAAAAAATAGCATTAACGCAATTTGATGTTTTGCGAACGGTAGTTTCTAAACGCTTCACTTTTTTAAATTTGGTGAAACTTAGCCCAAAGACTGGCAGAAAACATCAGCTTAGAAAACATTTATCTTCCATTGGAAATCCGATTTTAGGAGACAAAGAATATTTTAAGGAAGGACTTGTTTTAAACGGAAGAGGTTTGTATTTACATGCATCTGCACTAGATTTTATACATCCTTTTACAAAAGATACAATTTCTATCACCAAAGAAAATCCTAAAAAATTTACAACTATTTTTCCAGATTTTTAAAAACTTAAATTCGAGAATAATTTAAAAAACGGAGGTCATAAAAACACATATTAGATTATTATGAGTAGAACAAATAGTTTCTTCATTTAAAAAATGATATTTTAGCTTTAGATTTTTTAATGTAAAAAAATGAAGAAGCTTTTTAAATTTATTGGAATTCTTTTACTGCTATTAGTTATAGCACTCGGAATTTATTATTTCGTAAACCACGAACCTTTACCTAAAGGAGAAAAAGGAAAAGAAGCAGATGCTTTAGCCATTAGAATGTTGAATGCATTAAACAATGATGCCTTTTTACAATCGGAAACTTTAGAATGGAGTTTTAGAGGAAAACACTTTTATAAATGGCACAAACAAGAAAACATTGTTGAAGTTTCTTGGGATAAAAATAAGGTCATTTTACACACCAGTAAGCCTTCCGAATCTAAAATTTTTATTGATAATGAAAAAGTAGAAAATCAAGAATTATTAAAAAAAGCAAGTGATTTTTTTAATAATGATTCTTTTTGGTTGGTTGCACCCTATAAAATTTTTGATGCTGGTACGGAAAGACGTATTGTAAAGTATAATGATAAAGATGCTCTTTTAATCACCTATACCTCAGGGGGATCAACTCCAGGAGATTCTTACCTCTGGATTTTAAACGAAAACTATTTTCCAACATCATTTAAAATGTGGACTTCCATAATTCCTATGGGTGGTGTTTCTGCAACATGGTCTGAATGGAAAAATACTTCAGCAGGCATAAAACTACCCACAAAACACGAACTTTCTTTATTTGGAATGAAGTTAAATCTGGGAGATGTAAAAGCTTATAATACGAAAGCAGATCAACTTGCTTCTAAAATTCTAAAAGCTATCCATCACGAAGCATATAGAAAAACACGATATCTAGAATGGAGTTTTGGAGGTAGAAGACATTTTAAATGGGATAAAGAAAAAAATATAGCAGAAGTTACTTGGGATACTATTCGCGTAAATTTACATACAAGAAATAGAGAAAATAGTGCTGTTTATTTCCATAATAAAAAACAAGAAATTGCGGACTCCTCGCTTGTAAAAAAAGCTTGGGATATTTTTAATAACGATTCTTTTTGGCTAGTTGCACCGCATAAACTATTCGAAAACGGAATTATTAGGAGTATTCAAAAAGTAGATACCCAAGAGGCTCTTTTAGTAAAATATACAACTGGAGGAACAACCCCTGGAGATTCTTATCTTTGGGTTTTAGATACTAATTATGTTCCTAACAGTTTTAAAATGTTTGTGCCAAGTATGAAATTGAATGGAATCTCAGCGACTTGGGAAGATTGGAAGCTTACAGAAAGTGGCACTTTATTGCCTACAAATCATGCATTTTCTAGTGGAAACAAATTAAGTATGGGAGACGTAAAAGCCTATAAATAATGAATTCAAGAACCATCGCAAACGGAATTTTAAGAGCCATAGGAATTGTTTTAGGAATTTTACTATTTGTTTACTTTCTGTACATAATTCAATCTGTAATCGTTTACATAATTATTGCAGGAATTTTATCTTTAATTGCAAGACCCATTATTCTTTTTTTAAGAAGAAAACTAAAATTCCCAAATACCATCGCTGTCATATTTACAATGGCTTTAATGTTAGGCCTTTTAACAGGTTTAATTGTTATGTTTATACCTTTAGTTGCAGAACAAGGAAAAAGTTTATCCTTGCTAGAAGTCGATAAACTACAGCAAAATGTTCAACAAATATTTAGTCAAACTACAGCTTATTTTTCGTCAAAAGGAATTGATGTTCTAAGTGAATTAAAGGAAGTCGATTTTATGTCTCAATTTAAAGAAATTCCTAATTTATTAAATTCTGTATTAGGTGCTGTTGGATCTTTAAGTGTTGGTTTATTCTCCGTTTTATTTATCTCTTTCTTTTTTATGAAAGATAGCCAATTACTAAAAAAAGGTATAATGACAATTATCCCCAATCAAACAGAAGGAAGGTTTTCAAAGTCTCTAGAAACCATTAATGATTTACTTTCAAGATATTTTATTGGATTACTATTTCAAATTACAATTTTATTTGTGTTGTACACAATTATATTATTGTCTTTTGATATTCAGAATGGCGTAGTTATTGCCTTTTTGTGTGCGTTATTAAACCTAATTCCCTACGTCGGTCCAATGATTGGTGCTGTTATTATGTTTGTTTTATCAATGACAAGTAATATTGGATTAGATTTTCAAACCCAAATATTATCGACCTCATTATGGATTATGTTTTGGTATTTAATTGCTCAATTCATTGATAATTTTGTGAGTCAACCACTTATTTTTTCAAAAACAACAAAATCCCATCCTTTAGAAATATTTTTAATTATTATTATCGGTGGATTACTTTTTGGAGTCGTTGGAATGATTACTGCTATTCCCTTATACACGGCCTTAAAAGTGATTTTAAAAGAGTTTTTGTCAGATAATAAAATTGTAAAATCTATCACAAAAGATATTTAGAAAATCTTTGAATACTGCCATATTACATCCGAAAGTTCAGCAATTTATTGCTAACAATTTAAAATCTAACATCACTAAACTGATTTTAAAAGGGAGCCCTTTTGATTTGATTTCTATACAAGAATTGGCAAATCAGATTATTGCAAAACAAAAATCTGAACAAAAGTTACCAACTTGGTTTTCTGCTAAAAATATTTACTATCCGCCAAAACTCAGCATTGAACAAACATCATCAGAAATTACTGCAGATTACAAATCAAAATTTATTTCTGGAAATGCCATCATTGATATTACTGGTGGTTTTGGAGTTGATTGTTGCTATTTTTCTAAGCAATTTAAAAAGGTAATTCACTGTGAAATTAACGAAGACCTATCAACAATTGTAAAACACAATTATCAACAATTAAACATAAAAAACATTCAGACAGTTTGTGATGATGGCATAACTTTTTTAAAAAATACAGACACAACTTTTGATTGCATTTATATTGACCCTTCAAGAAGAAATGAGGTGAAGGGAAAAGTTTTTTTACTAAAAGATTGTCTACCGAATGTACCAGAAAATATTGATTTTTTATTCACAAAAACAGCACAAATTCTATTAAAAAACTCCCCAATATTAGATATTTCGAGTGTTATCTCAGAATTAAATTTTGTAAAAGAGGTGCATATAATTGCTCTGCAAAACGAAGTGAAAGAAGTACTTTTTTTATTAGAAAAAAACTACAAAGAAGAGATTCAAATAAAGACAATCAACATTCGAAAAGAAGACTTTCAAAGATTTGATTTTAAATTAAAAGAAACCGTAACTTCAAATTATTCGGCACCACTCTCCTATTTATATGTACCGAATGCAGCCATTTTAAAATCTGGCGCATTTCATCAAGTATCAAAACAATTAAATGTATTTAAAGTACATCAACATTCACATCTATACACATCAAACGAAATAATTGATTTCCCTGGAAGAGTTTTTAAAGTTGAAAATGTTATTCCATATCATAAAAAGAAAATCAAAAATTTTCTATCCGAAGACAAAGCGAATATTACGATAAGAAACTTCCCGAAAACTGTTAATCAAATTAGGAAAGAAACAAAAATTAAAGATGGTGGTAATTCTTATTTATTTTTCACCACGCTTAAAAACAATCAATTAGTGGTTATTTGTTGTAAAAAAACTGGATAGCGTGCAGAACAAAAAAACATAATTATTTTACGCTTAAGACCTCAAAAAAGAAGTCCCAAATAGACATTCAGCAATTTTGTTTTTTTAACAACTATTTTTTTCATTAAGTTTGTATAGAAAGCGTAACTTTTCATTCATGCAAACGATTACATATCAGGCAATAAAAATTAATCAAAACACACAGATGTCTACTCAAGATGTTTTGGTTTTAGAAGCTCCATTGCAAATAAATATTAATAATGAACCATACACGGTTGTCATGAGGACACCTGATAATGATAAAGAATTAATAAGAGGTTTGCTATTTGCGGAAGATATTTATAAGAGTGAAAAAACTTTAACTTTTCAAATTGACAAAGAAAATAGTGGCATTACTTCTATTATAAACGTTACGATTTCAAAAGATTTATTAGGAAAAGGTTACCTCAATAAAAGAACTTTATTATCAGTTTCTTCCTGCGGAATTTGTGGTAAAAAAGAACTCAAAGACATAAAAGTTGAAGGAGAAAAATTCGCTCAAATTAATTCATTTTCAAGTGAGATGTTACATGAAATGTTTATAACAATGAATCGTTTTCAAAATACTTTTAAAAATTCTGGAGGTAGTCATGCTGCTTCCATTTTTAATAAAAAACAAGAATTCTTAACGATTAAAGAGGATATTGGAAGACATAATGCCGTTGATAAAGTCATTGGAGATTTATTGATTAAAGACTATTTAAAACATGCACATTACCTTTTTGTAAGTGGACGCGTTTCTTACGAAATTGTTTCAAAAGCATTCATCGCAAAAATACCAATAATTGTTGCGGTTTCTGCTTGTTCTTCCTTAGCCGTTGACTTTGCCAAAGAGTTTGCAATCTGTTTAATCGGGTTTACTAGGGAGCAAAAAATGACTATTTACTCAAACCCATCCTTTGTTAAAACATCAATCGGTCATCATGTCTAAAAACCCTAAAGAACAACCACCAGAAAAATTAACGGGAATTCAATTAACAAAAGTTCCTGAAACATCTGTGGGTATTAAAGCAATTTTATCTGCATTAACGCACGTAAAGATTGAGGTTGGCATCGTAAAAGGCATTAGTTTATTAAAAAATTTAAATCAAAAAAATGGATTTGACTGCCCCGGTTGTGCATGGCCAGATCCTGATGAGAAAAGAGCTTTTTTAGCTGAATATTGCGAAAATGGTGCAAAAGCAGTCGCTGAAGAAGCAACTAAAAATAAAGTTACTCCGTTATTCTTTGCTACAAATTCGATACAAGAATTATCTGAATTATCAGATTATGAAATCGGAAAAAGCGGACGAATTACACATCCAATGTATCTCCCAGAAGGAAAAAATAATTATGAAGAAATTTCTTGGAGTAAAGCCTTTCATTTAATTGCTGAAGAATTAAATACGTTAAACTCTCCTGATGAAGCTATTTTTTATACCTCTGGAAGAACAAGTAATGAAGCCGCATTTTTGTATCAACTTTTTGTACGGCAATTCGGAACTAATAATTTACCAGATTGCTCTAATATGTGTCATGAATCGAGTGGAGCTGCGCTTTCTGAAACTTTAGGAATTGGAAAAGGATCTGTTACGCTAGATGACTTTAATCATGCAGATTTGGTAATTGTAATTGGGCAAAACCCTGGAACAAACCATCCAAGAATGTTAACTGCTTTAAGCGAAACGAAAAAAAGAGGCGGAAAAATCATGACTATTAATCCACTTCCAGAAGTGGGTTTAATGAATTATAAAGATCCACAAAACCCTCTAAAATGGTTTGGAAAGGGGCAAGATTTAACAGATTTATTTCTACAAGTAAAAATAAATGGTGATGTTGCTTTATTAAAAATCATCTTAAAATTGATGAAAGAAAAAGAAGATGCTGAACCAAATTCTGTATTTAATCATCAATTTATCCAAGAAAAAACAGTTGGCATTGATGATTTACTAAAAGATTTAGACACCTATTCGATTGATTATTTAATACCACAAACTGGGCTATCCATAGAAAAAATAAAAGAAGCTGCATCGCTCATTATCAATAATGATAAAGTGATTATTTGTTGGGCTATGGGTTTAACACAGCATAAAAATGCCGTTGATAATATTCGTGAAGTTGTAAATATTCTACTTTTAAAAGGAAGTATCGGAAAGAAAGGTGCAGGAACTTGTCCTGTTCGTGGACATTCAAATGTTCAAGGAGACAGAACTATGGGGATTTGGGAAAGACCGAAAGCTTCTTTTTTAGACAGTTTAGAAAAAGAATTTAAGTTTAAAGCTCCCAGAAAATATGGTTTTGATGTTGTTGAAGCAATTGAAGCGATGTCTCAAAAAAAGGCAAAAGTATTTTTTGGAATGGGAGGAAATTTTATTTCTGCAACTCCAGATACCACATTTACCGCAGATGCTTTGCGCAACTGTAACTTAACAGTTCAAGTATCTACAAAATTAAATCGAAGTCATTTAATCACGGGTAAAAAAGCACTGATTTTACCTTGTTTAGGACGTTCAGAAAAAGATTATCAAACTTCTGGAGCACAATTTGTTTCTGTAGAAAATTCAATGGGTGTTGTGCATCAATCTAAAGGACACCTAAAACCCTGTTCTAAAGAATTAATGAGTGAAACTGCCATTGTAGCAAATTTGGCTAATGTTACTTTAAAGAATTCAACCACAAATTGGATAGATTTAACTAATAACTACGATTTAATTCGTGATAAGATTGAAGCTACAATTCCTGGTTTTAAAAACTTTAATAAACGCGTAAGAATTAAAGGTGGATTCTATTTACCAAACAATGCAAGAGATAATAACTTTAAAACTACAACTACAGGAAAAGCAAACTTTAGCATTAACAAACCCTCTGAAATCAAATTAGAAAACAATCAATTTATGATGATGACAATACGAACTCATGATCAATACAACACCACAATTTATGGATTAAATGACAGATACAGAGGGGTTTTAAATGAAAGAAGAGTTGTTTTTATGAATGTTGATGATATGAAAATTTTGGGTTTACAAAAACTAGATTTGGTTGATTTAACTAGTCATTTTAACAATGAAGTAAGAGAAGCAAAAGGTTTTCTGGCAATTCCATATAGTATACCAAAACACTGTACAGCAACCTATTTTCCTGAGGCAAATGTGTTAGTTCCTTTAAAAAGTAAAGCAGATATTAGTAATACTCCTGCTTCAAAAACAGTAATCATTACTATCAAAAAAAGATAATTTTAAACTATGAAAAAGATTTTATTTGTATTTGCACTTGTGTTATCTGGTCAATTACTTGATGCACAAAATGAAATAGTGCCTAAAAAAAAGAGTCAAAAAGCATTTGCAAAACTAGATTTTCTCTCTCTTGATTTGCCTAAAGATGACCCAAATATGGGTTTTACAGGAATTCATTACAATCTAATGTTAAATGATTGGTCTTACGCAGGCTTAGGTATTTACGGAGCCGTTTCTGGTAACAAAGGAGGCTTTTTTACGTTGGGTGTTAATGCCGGAATTAAAAAATATGTATCAGATGTTTTTTATATGGACGCAGGATTTCATTTTGGTGGTGGAGGTGGCGCTGGCGCCCCTGATGGTGGAGGAGCATTTATACTACCTCACTTTAATTTAGGTTACAATTTCAAGCATTTTTCTATCAATTCTGGGTGGAGTTATGTTGACTTTTTTGATGGTGGAAATATAAAAGGACATCAATTAAATTTAGGACTTGAAATTCCTCTAGGATATTCATTTTCTAATTATGAGGCTTCAGAAAATGAATTCAATTTTGAAATGTTAGAACGATCTAGTTGGAACGTAAACTCAAAAAGAACTTCTTTAATGCTTCATTTAAATAATTTAAAAATTGAGGGTGATGATACAAATATTAATGTTCAAAAATTTAATAGAGCAACCATTCGACTTGCTGGTTTTGAATTGGCTACATACTTTTCTAAAAACTGGTTTAGTTTCTTAAAAGTGGATGGTGCCTTTGATGGAATAAAAGCAGGCTATATGGACGTATTTTTAGGTGGTGGATATCACTTTTCATTTAATAAAAACCGAACAAATATACTAGCAAAATTCGGCGTAGGTGCCGGCGGGGGCGGCGGTGTAGATACGAAAGGTGGTTTTTTAATGTATCCTGACATTTCTTTAGAACAAAAACTTTTCAAGAATACTTTTCTATCTATAAATAAAGGTTTCGTAATGTCTCCAGATTCACATTTTTACACGTCATCTTTTGGAGTTGGGTTAAAATATTATATTGATAGAAATGGAATTATATCTGAAGAAAAATCTTTCTCTAAAGGAAAATTTAAAGGTATAGAAGTGATTACCAAACAAGACCTTTATTTTAATGCGAAAAGAGATGGGAACCCAACAGAAAACTTACACCAAATTTCTTTACAAATAAATTTAAACTTGAATAAGAACATCTATGTTACGGGTCAAACTTCTTTTGCAAACTTTGGAAATGCAGGAGCTTATGCAGAAGGAATTGTTGGTTTAGGCACTAGAACAAATCCTCTATTAAAAGATAAAGTTATCTTTTTTGGGCAAATTTTAGGAGGAGCAGCCGGAGGCGGAGACATTAGTACTGGTGAAGGTTTCATTGTAAAACCAAGTGCTGGTCTCAGCTACAAACTTAATAATACACTCAGTTTTAGAACTGCTGCAGGTTTTGTAAAAGCAAAAGGCGGAAATTTAAGCAACCCCTTTGTCAATTTTGGGATAAAATATCATTTATCATTTTTAAAAATGAATTGATAAAAAACCCCTATTTTTAAAAAATAAAATTTTGATAAACATGAAAGGTAAAATTCTCTTTACATTTATTTCTTTTCTTTTTATTCATATTTTGACGACAAATTCGCAAGACATCAATATTATTCCGAAACCTCAAGAGTTTTCTTTTGGCAAAAATACTTTTGTTATTGATGAAAACACGCTCATTATCAGCCTAAAAGAAAGTGAAAAATCAGCGAAAATATTACAAAAATACTTTAAAGAAAATTTTAATTTACAACTAAAAGCTGCTGAATTTCACAGTTTTAAAAAAAAATCGATTTATTTTAAAACGAATAATAACTTAGCCGATGAAGCTTATGAATTGTCGGTTTCTGAAGATGGAATTACGATTTGTGCTTTAGATGATAAAGGTTGGTTTTATGCGGTTCAAAGTTTAATGCAATATTGTTCTTCCAGTTCTTATTTTTCTAAATATGAAAAATTAATAAATCTAAAAGAAGTTACAATTAAAGATGCCCCGAGATTTAAATGGAGAGCTTTTATGTTGGATGAAGCACGGTATTTTAAAGGAATGCAACAAGTAAAAATACTGCTAGATGAAATGGCTTTTTTAAAGATGAATGTTTTTCATTGGCATTTAGTCGATGATCAAGGTTGGAGAATAGAAATAAAAAAATATCCAAAACTTACTGAAGTTGGTTCTAAAAGAAAAAGTACACAGGTTGGCGCTTTAATGTGGGAAAGTCCCATACAATCGGCAGAACCACATGAAGGTTTTTATACCCAAGAACAGATTAAAGAGCTCATACAATATGCAAAAGAAAGACATATTACGATAGTTCCAGAAATAGAAATGCCAGGCCATTCCTCAGCTGCCATTGCTTCTTATTCTTGGTTAGGAACTTCCCAGAAAGAGATAGAAGTTCCTATTAAATTTGGAGTGGGTAAAGATGTGTATGATGTAACAAATCCAAGAGTATCAAAATTTTTAACGGATGTTTTAGATGAAGTGATGGGTCTTTTTCCATCCAAAGTGATTCATATAGGCGGAGATGAAGTAAAATACAATCATTGGAAATCTTCACTTTCTGTAAGAAAATACATGAAAGAAAAAGAATTGAAAACGCCTGCTGATTTGCAAGTTTATTTTACGAATAACATTTCTAAATACTTACAAAAGAAAGGTCGAAGGATGATGGGATGGAATGAAATTATGGGACACAATTTGCATTATTACCAAAATAAAGAAGATACCAAAACGACTCAAACGTTAGCAAAAGAGAGTATTGTTCATTTTTGGAAAGGCGATATTGATCTAATTACAACTGCTGCAAGTAATGGATATGAAATTGTAAACTCGCTCCACTCCTACACCTACTTAGATTATAAATATATAGACTTACCGCTGTCTAAAGCCTACTCTTTTAATCCGATTCCCAAAAAACTAGACACAAAATACCATGACAAAATTATTGGTTTAGGTGCCCAAATGTGGGGAGAATGGATTCCGACAAATGGTGAGATGCATTTTAGAGTTTTTCCAAGAATAGCTGCATATGCAGAAATTGGCTGGACAAAAAACGAAAATAAAAATTTTAAAACTTTTAAAACAGCTCTAAAGAATCTTCAAAACAGATGGGAGAAAAAAGGAATTTATTTTGCTGATGATAAATTTGTAGAAAAAAACAAATAACTTTTGAGAGAAATTATATCTATAGCGCCAGGAAGAACTTGTTTGTTTGGAGACCATCAAGACTATTTAGGTTTACCAATTATTGCTTGTGCAATTAATAGACATATTACGTTAAAAGCTCGAGAAAACAATTCAAATAATTTCATTATTAATTTGCCCGATATCAACCAAACAAGAATCATTCCTATAAGTGAGAAGGCACTAAATTTAGAGAAAGAAGACTTTTTTATGTCGGCCCTTAAAGTTCTGCAGCGCTATCATTGCATTCCTAATACTGGTTATGAAATTGAGATTACAGGCAGTATTCCGATCAATGCAGGTGTTTCTAGTTCTTCTGCTTTAGTAGTTACTTGGGTTCAATTTTTACTAAAAGCCTTCGGCCCCAATGAATTATTGACTCCAGAATCGGTAGGCCAATTAACTTTTGAATCAGAAGTTTTAGAATTTCATAATCCTGGAGGAAAAATGGATCAATTTAGTATTGGCATTGGAAATATCATTTATTTAGAAACTGGCAATGATTTTTCTTATGAAGTTTTACAAGCTCCTTTATCAGGATTAATTTTGGCAGAATCTGGCGTTCCAAAGGAAACTATAGGGTTGCTAAAAAGAGTGAAAGAAAACGCTTGGAAAGCGATCACTGAGGTACAAAAAAGGATTCCAGAATTTAAAATTGAAGAATCCAAAGTTGAAGATTTAGAAATGTATCTTTCATTTTTAACAGATGATTTAAAACCTTATTTAGAGGCTGCTATTGGTAATTTTAACATTACAAAAAAAGCACTTTTAGAGTTCAAAAAAGAAGTTTTAGACCTGCAAGAAATTGGTGATTTAATGAATCAACATCATCATTATTTAAAAAATCTTTTAAAAATTACAGTTCCTAAAATTGATACGATGATTGATGCTGCTTTAAATGCAGGTGCCTTGGGAGCTAAAATTGTAGGTTCTGGAGGTGGAGGTAGTATTGCAGTGATATCTCCCAAAAATAAAGAAGCACAAATTATAAAAGCAATTTTAAATGCCGGCGCTAAAGATGCCTATTGCGTTGCGGTTGCTAAAGGTGCTAATGTCTCAGAAATAAATTTATTGAAATAAAATATGCATGATAACTTAATTATTCTGGCTGGCGGAATGTCTTCTAGAATGAAAAAACCTGCAACTTCAGACAAATTGAGTAAAGAAGAGGAAGAGGAAGCAAATATTAAAAGTAAAAGTTTAATTCGTGTCGGTCATGAAGGCAGGCCTTTAATGGATTACCTGTTATACAATGCAAAAAAAGCAGGTTATAAAAACATCTACCTTGTTATCAATGAAAAAAATAGTTTATTCAAAGAATTTTATGGAGTACGTAGTACCCAAAATAATTTTAAGAATTTAACCATTTCTTATGCCATACAATACATTCCAGAAAACAGGACGAAACCTTTGGGTACTGCAGACGCTGTTTTTCAGGCAGTTGAACAGTTTCCTGAATTACAAACTCAACAATTTACAGTGTGTAATAGTGATAATTTATATTCAGAAAAAGCATTCAAAAAGTTAAGTGAAACGAGCAATTTAAATGCATTTATAAGCTACGACAGAGATGCATTAGAATTCTCATTAGAAAAAATTTTAAGTTTTGCCATTGTTAATCTGGATACTGAAAATTATCTTAAAAATATTATTGAAAAACCATCCGTAGAAACTGCCAATACGAGCAAAGATGACTTTGGTAAAATAAGAGTGAGTATGAATATTTTTAAATTGGATGGAAACATGATATATCCTTATTTAAAGAACTGCCCAACGCACTCAACAAGAAAAGAAAAAGAATTACCAACAGCTATTTTAAATATGGCAAAAGAAAATGCTAAAGCGGTGCAAGGGATTCCTATTTCTGAACATGTGCCAGATTTAACTTCAAAAGAGGATATTGTCATTTTAAAAGAATATCTAAAAAAGCATTTTCCAAATAAGTTAAACTGGTAAATTTTAAATATATATATTGCAATACTACTAAACAAGAACGAAATAGCTTTTCATGATAACATTAAGTACTTTAGATTATGTGTTAATTTTTACTTTTTTTGCAATTACATTATCAATAGGAGTCTATGTATCCAAAAAATCAGGAAAAAACTCAACTGAGTTTTTCCTTTCAGGAAGAACTATGCCTTGGTGGTTGTTAGGTATTTCTATGGTTGCCACAACTTTCTCCACAGACACGCCAAATTTTGTAACAGATATTGTAAGAAAAGATGGTGTTTCTGCAAACTGGATGTGGTGGGCTTTTTTAATTACAGGTTTACTAACTGTTTTTGTCTATGCAAAATTATGGAGAAAATCAAATGTGAATACAGATATTGAATTTTATGAATTGCGTTATGGCGGAAAACCAGCAAAATTTTTAAGAGTCTTTAGAGCCCTATACTTGGGCTTATTATTCAATGTTTTTGCCATGGCGGGTGTTACGTTAGCAGCTATAAAAATCGGTAGTATCATGCTAGGTTTACAACCTTGGGAAACCATTTTATACGCAGGTTCTGTTACTGTTATTTTTAGCGCTTTAGGTGGTTTTAAAGGTGTTATTTATACAGATTTTATATTATTTTTTGTTGCGATGGCAGGTGCTATTGGTGCTGCGATTTACTTAGTAAACCTGCCAGAAATTGGAGGAATACAAGCTTTAATTACGCATGAAAATGTTGTGAACAAATTATCAATTTTACCAGATTTTAATAATACCGAAGCCATTATCACCCTTTTGATTATTCCTTTAGCGGTGCAATGGTGGAGCTCTTGGTATCCAGGTGCAGAGCCTGGTGGCGGAGGATATATCGCCCAAAGAATGTTAGCGGCAAAGGATGAAAACCATGCAATTGGGGCTACTTTTTTCTTCAATATTATGCATTATGCTTTGCGTCCTTGGCCATGGATTTTAGTGGCTTTGGCTTCCTTAATTATTTTTCCGGATGTAGCCAGCATCCAAGAAGCTTTCCCGAATATCCCTCAAGATAAATTAGGTCATGATTTAGCGTACTCTGCAATGTTAACAAAGTTACCTAGTGGCCTTTTAGGATTGGTATTAGCCTCCTTAATTGCAGCATATATGTCTACAATTTCTACACATTTAAACTGGGGTTCATCCTATATGGTAAATGATTTTTATAAGCAACAAATTAAAAAAAATGCTTCAGAAAAAGAATTGGTTTTAGTGGGTAGAATTTCAACCATAGCTTTAATGATTTTTAGTGCACTATTTGCTTTGTATCTTCAAAATGCAAAACAACTTTTTGACATCATTATCATGTTCGGAGCAGGAACAGGACTTATCTTTATTTTAAGATGGTTTTGGTGGCGTATTAATGCTTGGAGTGAAATTTCTGCAATGATTGTTTCTGGAATTGTTTCATTATTATTTTCTTCAGAAGCCATTAGTACTGCTCTTTTTGGCAATGAAGGTATGATGCCAAATTGGGCAAAATTTCCAATGGTTGTATTCATAACAACCGTAGTTTGGCTGCTTGTTACTTTTATAACGAAACCCGAAAAAGTAAAAGTTTTACAATCTTTTTATGAGAAAACCCAACCTGGTGGACCGGGATGGTCAAAAATTATTCAGGAAGCATTAAAAGAAAATATTATACTGAAAGAAAAAGAAAATCCATGGAGTGTTCCTTCTGGCATATTAGCAATGCTTTTAGGATGTGTATTAATTTATAGTTGTCTTTTTACAACCGGATACTGGATTTACGGAGCATATAAAATTGCTATGGTCACATCTATTTTAGCTGCTGTTTCAGGTCTATTATTGGTGAAGGTTTGGAAAAAAATAAGAGTAGATATTTTATAATAACAACTGGTATTTAATTTCTACAAAATTAATAATTGAAATTACCATTAATACCACCGGCCATGCAAAAAAAATAAAAGGCTTTTCATTATTACCTCTTTCATTTATTTCATGCCCTCTAAAGGTAGGAAAATGTTTTTTAGCTTAACATAATTGTTTTTGACCTGAAATAAAGATATTTTTAAAAATAACTTGTGATATTTATAAAGAATAGTTCATTTAAGTGAATAACTATATTGAATCATTTCTTTTATGAACTTTTAAATCTTATGGTTATGTTCAAAAGCACAATACAACAAATTATTCTTTTTATTATAACCTCAATTGTAACATATCAATCGGGAAAGTACTTAATTGCAATAGATGAACTTGAATCTTTCAAAGATTTATTGATTTTAACGATTTTCTTTATTTCGATGATATTTTTCATCAATCATCTCACAAGATTAATGAGAAAACTAATAGGATTTTTTAGTCTCTAGCTGCGTGTTTATCATTTATACACCACCACAAAAAACAGCTATTTGCTCTCTGAAAAAAGGACTATGCACATATACAATTTCGGCAACAGTGTGTTCCAAAAAAAATAAAGTCTTTAAATTACTGTTCGTTTCTTTTTAGATTTATTTTTTTTTCCAGACTTCTAAAATTCTAAATCTTTTGAATTTGCACTTATCTCAATATTGCCTTTGTTTCTCAGTGAAGTTTTAACATGGTCTTGTAAATAATTGATAGAGGATTTAAAAAAAATATTGAGGTAAAAAGCCTAATCTTAATCCTGAATAACATCAGGAGAAAAGAACATCCAAAAAATTAATACCTTTTCTTTTTCGAAGAAAAACTGCCAGTGTTTCTTTTACTTTTTGCTGACGACTTTCTAAATGAGGCACTTTTTTTGTTGAAATCGGTTTTTGCAGGTGCTTTATTTCTTTTCGGTTTTGCTTGTTTTGGTTTCTCCTTAACCAAAGATGCTTCTTCCGTTTTTGAAGAGCTAGAAATCATTTTATTGATTTCTTTCATCTCCTCCTCCGTTAATTCTCGCCAATCTCCAGCTTGCAAATAGCCGAGATCAACATTCATAATTCTGGTTCGCTTTAGCTTGGTCACTTCATAGTCTAAATATTCGCACATTCTACGAATTTGTCGATTTAAACCTTGTGTTAAAATAATTTTAAAGATTTTATCACTTACTTTTTCTACAAAACATTTTTTAGTAACTGTTCCTAAAATCGGAATTCCATTTCCCATGCTTGCCAAAAAATCATCTGTAATCGATTTATTTACAGTAACAAAATATTCTTTCTCATGATTGTTTCCAGCCCTCAAAATTTTGTTGACAATATCCCCGTCGTTTGTTAAAAAAATTAAACCTTCCGAAGGTTTGTCTAAACGACCAATTGGAAATAATCTTTCTGGGTAATTTACATGCTTTACAATGTTATTGGGTTCTCTTTCGTCTGTCGTGGAGACGATACCAATAGGTTTATTTAAAGCAATATATAGGGTGCTGTTTTTGGGCACTACCAATCGCCCATCTAATTTTACAACATCGTTTTTAGCGACTCTATTTCCTAATTGAGTTGGTTTTCCATTGATTGTAACCCTACCCTCATTTATAAATTTTTCAGCTTCTCTACGAGAGCAAACACCTGAAGAACTTATATATTTATTTAAGTTTATGGATTGTTGGTTTGTGTTTTCCAATGAAAAATATTTTCTGTAAAAGTAAGTATAAGATTATAATTCTATAGTTCTAAAAGTTAAATTAATTCTGGGTGAGTTTACTTTTTTTGTTGGCGGTAATCTATGAAGCCAATTTGTTTGAGTTCCTTTTTTCATCACCAATAAACTTCCATTTTCTAAAATTACATCTATACGCTGCTTATTCGCTTTATGTTTAAAAGAAAATTTACGCTCAGCGCCCAAAGACAAAGAAGCTATTGCGCCATTTTTCTTTAACATTTTTTCTCCATCAGCGTGATAGGCCATACCCTCTTCCCCAGAATGGTATAAATTTAACAAACAAGAATTATAGGTTTCGCCACTTTCTTTTTCCACTATTGCTTTCAACTCGAGCAGTTCTTTTGTAAAAATAGTAGCCATTTTTGTCACTTTAGAATACGTATAAGAGAATTCTGATGTGCCATACCAAGCGACTTTTCGTTTGGTAATGATTTTTTTGCCAAATAGCATTGCTTCATCATTCTTAAATTGAATGGTTTTCAGTAATTGATTATAGTAAAAAGTACATTTTTCCTTATCTAAAATTATTCCATGATAATTTGTAATACCGTCGAACGGTAAAATATTTGTAATGATTTCTGAGTTAAATAAATCCATCTGTAAAAATAAAAAAACAATATTAGTAATAACAACATCTACCTAGGTATTCTAGATTTTATCATCTTCTTAAAGAAAGACCCATTTATTTGTTGACACATGCGTTAGGCTTGGTTGCCCAAAATTGATATTGTGAAGTAGAGGTTTATAACTAAGGAATAATAGTATTACCCAAAGTATTTTAATAAACCAAAACTTCTACAAATTTAAATGATTAAAAATTTCGAAATCGAACTGCAGTAGCCAATATTATTTTACAATCACTAAATTCCTAAAAAACGAATAACTAAGAACGTAGAAATAAACCTGAAATCAACATAAAAAATCTTTACTTTTACTCTTTAAAAAATAGATCATGAAAAAACTACTTTTATGTTTTCTTTTATCATTTTTTTTCTTAAAAAATAGTAAGGCCCAAGAATTATCTAATGGAAAAACAGAGCATTCTTTCTTTGAGTGGAATTTTGGAGTTGCCTTTATTTCTGATGTGAATTTCCCTATGCCAGGTACCTCGGTGCTTTGGGGTAAAACATTTATAAATGAAAATAATATTATTTTTGAATATGAAGCAGGTTTTGCACTTCCAACATTGGTAACGGGTAAAATAGGAATTGGTAAAAAGTTTAATAATACGAAAGTGATTGTTGGGATAAGACCTTTCCCATTCAATCTTTACCTGCAATCGAGTTTTCCTGCCGGAAAAAAAGGATATTGGATTGCAGCACTTGAATTGAATCCACTTAAGTACGAAACCATTTTGTCATTTGAGTCAAAAGGGATCTTGAGTTTTGGTTATAGATGGAATCTACTTTCTAAAAATTAGAAAGCGTTTTGGCTGCAACGTACTTAAAAAATCACTAAATTAGTTTCGAAAAAAGGTAGTCGTATTTTAATGTGTTTGTTTTTATTCGAAAATCCTTCACAAAAAAAACCACAAAGTTCCTTCAGCAAAGACTGTGTGTAACAGATTAAAAACTAAAATAGTATTCCTATGGAGAAAGCACTCAAAACAATGATTGAAAATATGCCCGAAAAAACGGGAAAATCATTACAGGAATGGAAAATAATCTTAAAAGAAAAAGCTTTTAAAAAACATTCAGAAGGCGTCAATTACTTAAAAACAACGCATGAAGTTACACACGGATTCGCAAATACGATTGTAACACTCTCCAAAGAAGAAGATAATGCTACCCAAGACCTTCTTAAAAATCAGTACTTGGGGAAAGAAAATTTATTACCGATATACATGGCACTGATCACCTATATCGAATCACTAGGGAATGATGTAACGATAACACCCAAAAAAGGAAGTGTAAGTGTCCTTAGGAAGCGACAATTTATTTTGATCAAACCAGCAACTAAAACAAGAATTGATTTAGGTCTAAAGTTAAAAGAGAAACCTACTACAGAAAGGCTCGAAAACTCTGGTCCTTTTGGAACAATGTGCACACATCGCGTAAGAATATCAGAATTGATGGACATCAACGAAGAATTAAAAAAATGGATAAAAGAAGCCTACGAAAAATCCATATAAACGAGCTAACATAAAATTTAAAATAAATAAATAGCACTGTATATCCTCGAAAAACCTTTCGATTTTTCCTCGGACTCATTTTCTTTTAGTAATTTAGATTTAGCGCACTCTAAAAACGAATCATGTTAGGCGTCATTTGAAAAAAAATAATATGCAGGTAATTCTAGGAGCGAACGGAATCATAGGAGAAGAATTGGCAAAAGAATTAAGAGCGAATTATACGAATGACATAAAGTTAGTTGGTCGAAATCCTAAAAAAGTGCATGCCGAAGACATCTTATCCACAGGCGATTTACTCAAATACGAAGATGTCCATAAGGCATTAGAAAACGCTGAAATTGCATACATAACCGCTGGACTTCCTTATAGATCGGAAGTTTGGCTGCAAGATTGGCCTAAAATTATGCAAAATGTCATAGCAGGTTGTATTGCCCATAATTGTAAACTAGTGTACTTTGATAATACCTATGCATACCCTCAAGATAGCATACTTCAAACAGAAAGCACCCATTTAAAATCGAAAGGAAAGAAAGGGAAAGCTAAAAGAATGACTGCTGAAATCTTATTGAAAGCCATTAAAGAAAAAAAACTACATGCTGTCATTTGCAGAACTCCTGAGTTTTACGGCCCAGGAAAAACGAAAGGGATTACAAATACGCTTATTTTCGAAAAGCTAAAAGCACATAAAAAACCAAAAATATTCCTAAAAGATACGGTCGTAAGAACTTTAATTTATACACCTGATGCTAGTAGGGCAATGGCATTGATTGGAAATACTCCAGATACGTATGGTCAAACTTGGCATCTTCCTTGCGATGATAATCGACTCACATACAAAGGAATATTAGCGGAAATCTCCATCCAATTAGACCGCACCATACCATATAAAGTATTAAATTCATTAGTATTAAAACTAGCTTCATTTTTTAATAAAGACATCAAAGAAACAGAAGAATTACTACCTCGTTATGCTATTGACAATATATTTGATTCCTCTAAGTTTAAGAATCGATTTCCAGATTTTAAAGTAACTTCCTATCAACAAGGAATTCGAAATATTATTGATGATTACGCTCTAAAATAAAAATGAACCCCAAAAATGAGTACAAGAAATTAGCCATGAAAAAGCAAAAAAAAATACTGAAAGAAACCGCAAATCTAGCCCATAATCTGAATGTAAGTACCAAAGAGAAAATAAGACAAATTATAGAAGGAAATGATCGAAAACTCAGTCCTATCTTCGATATAACAATTCAGGTTTTAATTGTTTTTTCCATAATAATATTCTCTCTGGGAACTTTGCCGAACTTAACGCCCCTATGGCAGAATATTATAAATTATGTGGATATTTTATTCTATTCCATATTTGCAATCGAATATTTTTTGAGAATATATGTTTCAGACAAAAGACTAAAATATATTTTTAGTTTTTTTGGCATCGTAGACCTTTTAGCCATTCTTCCATTTTTATTTGCAAGACAATTCGATTTGAGAGCAATTAGGGCACTTCGAGTATTTCGTCTTACGCGTGTTTTAAAAATTTCAAGATATGATGAATCCCTAAAAACGTTTGCAATTGCAATTAAAATTATTAAACCTGAAATAACATTATTTTATATTATCACCAGTATCTTTCTTTTCTTGTCGGCTACAGGAATTTACTATTTTGAGCATGCAGTTCAGCCCATTGAATTTGCATCCGTTTTTCATAGCTTATGGTGGGCAATTATAACCATAACAACAGTTGGTTATGGCGATGTATATCCCATAACAATTGGTGGCAGAATATTTACTTTTGCAATATTACTTTTAAGTTTGGCAATTATTACAGTACCTACCGGATTAATTGCAAGCGCTTTATCAAAGGCAAGAAATATGGAAATTGAACAAAAAGAAAAGGAATCAAAAAATAAAGTAGACTAAGTTCACTTTTATGAAAATAAAAAAATAAATTTTATATCCTTATTTTTGAAGTCATAGACAAATCCAATAATCAAAAAAAATACTTAAACCTACAATTATGTACATCCATATAGCGTTATTGGCTTCATTCGTATTAATTTATAATTTATTTGCTGAAAAAATTGAAAAAACAGCTATTAATGGCCCTTTATTATATTTGATTTTTGGTATTGCAATTGGCCCCTTGTTTTTGAATGTTTTTGATATTCAGATAGAATATGAAAGTTATATGACACTTGCTGAATTAGCACTTGCTCTTGTCTTATTTACAGATGCCTCTAATGCAAACATCAGTGTTTTAAAAAAGAACATTAAAATTCCTTCGAAATTATTATTGATAGGGCTGCCCATAACCATCTTATTTGGCTATTTGGCAGGTGTTGCAATTTTTGATGGTTTTGGGTGGATTGAATTGGTAATTTTAGCCACTGCACTCGCCCCAACAGACGCAGCTTTAGGGAAATCTGTAGCAACCAATCCTAAAGTTCCTTCAAAAATTAGAGAATCTTTAAATGTAGAAAGTGGATTGAACGATGGAATTTGTGTACCTGTATTGCTATTGTTTATGGCACTATTTTCTTCATCAACTAGAGGAAGTATTGATTTTGAGTTTAGTTTAAGTTTATTTTTAAAGCAAATTGGTTATGGTGTTCTTATTGGTGGTCTAATTACTTTTGTAGGAGCAAAATTAATTACCTATAGCACCTCAAAAAACTGGATAAATGGACCTAGAAAAGCCGTTATAATTTTAGGGCTATCGTTTACTTGTTTCGCCTTAGCCCAATGGGCTGGTGGAAGCGGTTTTATCGCTTGTTTTTCGGGAGGCTTACTCTATGGCGCCATGCATATGAATAAAAATGAAGAATTGGTGGAAGCTGCAGAAGGTTTAGGCGATACTTTAGGTATGATAACTTGGATTATTTTTGGTTCAGCATTTGTTAGTGAATATATCTATGATTTTTCCATAGAAGTTGTTTTCTATGCTATTTTAAGTTTGACTTTTGTAAGAATGGTGCCCGTATTTTTGGTGTTATTTAAATCTGGTTTTAGTCCTTCTGAAAAATTATTTTCAGGATGGTTTGGACCAAGAGGATTGGCAAGTATTGTATTTGCAGTTATGATATTAGATTTAGAATTGCCGCATGAAGGAACCATCATTTTAACGATGATGTGCACCGTTTTTCTGAGTGTTGTTTTACATGGAATTACAGCAAAACCATTTATTTCATTATTGACAAAAAAAAGAAAATAAGATTATAATCTTTAAAAATTAAACAGAGTTGTAGCTCTTAAAATATTATATTTCTATTCTTACTAATTTTTAAAGTATTCATTTTTTATGATTCAATAAGTTCAAACAACTGATTCAATGGATAGATTTTGTTTTCTACAACAAAAAAATTCTATAAAATCATTATAAAAAAATCAAAATTCAGAACTCTATATTGGAAGATAAAAAATAGTGAAAATTTGCGTTTACTAATTAAAATAGGATGTCCTAATTAGACACCCTATCTATAATTCTAATAAGCTCTTACTTTTTAAAATTAACAAATTTACCTGATACAATCATGCGCATTGCATTCGTTACATCGCAAAGTAGATGTTATCTATGAGCACTGTTACTTCCACAAAAGCATCGTTAGCATCCTGAGGATTCCATATAGAAAATGGCACTGTTAATCCACTTATTTCCAAGCCAACAAAATCTGCTAATGGAATAGTATATTCTACAAAACCATTCGTAAGTTCAATCCCAGAATAATCTTTTAAAAATACAAGAGCATTTGTTGCACCTGCTTCCAATTTTATTTCAGCATTTACGAAAGTATCTGGTTTATTCAACGAAAATTTAATTTGATTGAAAGCACTGATATCAGTGGGAGTATCCAAGAGAAGATAAGCACCACCCCAATCACCAACGGAAAAATCGTATACTAAACTTTTATCGCCATTAATTGCGGTTGCAGAAGATGATATATCTGGTGCTCCAGGTCCATAAGCAATCACCGATAAACCTCCAAGACTGGTAAATGTATCTTGAATCGCATTATCGGCTATACCAACTTCAATTATTTGCCCTACAGTTTCCTCTGCAATATCTAATACAGGTGCCTCTGGTGATTCAAAGCCATCCTTAGAATACACTCTAATATAATCGGTATACATTGTTTGAGGAAATAGGGTTGTCTCATCAGTCTCACCTGGCCAGTTCCCTCCTACAGCAACATTTAAAATTAAATAAGCACTTCTAAGAAATTCTTTCATATCGTTTTCTATCAAAAACATATAACGTTTTTGACCATCTAAACTAAATGTTACTGACTCAGGTGTCCAGTCTAGTGTAAAAATATGGTATGCATCACTAAAATCGCCATCTGGCAAAACAGTAGAACCCTGCTTTTCTGCATGCTTATTTTCAGCACTTGTATAATGAAGCGTTGAATAAAATTTTGAAGGTTCATTACCTACTACTTCAGCAATATCTATTTCGCCACATCCTGGCCAGCTAATCTGGTCTTTATTATCTCCTAGCATCCAAATGGCAGGAAGTAAACCTTGACCTTTCGGCATTTTGGCTCTTACTTCGACACGCCCAAAACGTGCACTAAAAAGATTTTGTGTAGTAAGTTTTGCTGAAGTGTAGCCACCAGTAGTATCCTCCAATGCTGTAATAGCCAGAGCCGATACTTCCCCATCCTTAACGATACTTACATTTTCAGACCGCTGTGTATAAATTTGTTTTTCATTATTCCCCCAACCGACTGGCAAACCATAATCTGTTCCGTCACCAAGTTCATACGTCCAATTATTCGTATTTATTTCCGTAGCATTAAACTCATCACTCCATTCCAAGGTCCAACCTTCATATACTGTTGTAACCTCTTCTGATTCATTTGAAGCAGTATCATTGTCACATGATATCGTTATTGCGAAAAGCAGAAGCATTAATAAACCGATTGTTATTTTTTTCATAAGTTGAAATTTTAAAGTGAAATTCATAGAACTAGTATTGATATTTATGAGGTAACATCTCTATTGTGTCGAGAACGTTTTTTTTTACAAAACTAAAGGTTTGGATAGCACGAGTCGTCCAAAGATAGGATTCAGGACTATTTTTTCATTGAAAAAAAATATTTGTGATCTTTATTTTGGTTACCATGCAATCATTGTTTGTGCTGAAATGATTTTCGATAGGCTGTTGGAGTTCGTCCCGTTTGTTTTTTAAAAACATCATTAAATGCAGATTTCGAATTAAAACCGATGGTATAGCAAATTTCAAGTATTGTTTTCTGCTGTTGTTGTGGATCTTTTAGTTGTTCTATTGCAGCATTAATTCTACAAGAATTAATATAATCACAGAAATTTTGATCAAAATTCTCATTAATAACCTGTGAAAGATGTTTTGACTGAACATTGAGCTCTTGGGCTAGTTTTTTAATCGTTAGGTTGGGTGTTAAATAGTATTTATTTTCTATTACCTTATGTTGCAGCTTTTCGATAATCTTTTTTTTATCTGCTAAGGATAACTTAGAGTTCTTATATTTATTATTTTCAGTCGCATCATTGGTGTCTTTATTGTCCTCTAAAGAAATATCTATTATTTCCTGAGGAAGTTTAACGCCAATAAACAAAAAGGCGTTAATTAAAAATAACATTACCGTTTCAATCCCAAAGTTAATCGCCGTAGCCGCAGCATCAAAATTTAATTGTATTCTAATAACATTACTAATAAATCCCAGAATTAATATGATGATAAATGAGATAAGAACTAATCTCAATAATTTTAACCTCTGAAAATAGTCTTGAGTTAAATAGTCTTTCATGCTCACCTCATAACTTTTATAACTGTGTAAAGCCAATGAATAAAAAAGAATTGCCTGACAATAAAAATTAAAGGTTAGGAACGTATGAAATTCCAACCAATAGGCACCCCATAAAGATTCAGGTAAATACAGAAAAATGAGCCCTATGAAAAAAGGAATAGCTAAAAGAATCTTTTTTGGTTTGAATGCAATATCTTGTTGGGTGGCTTTAACAACAAAGAAATAAAATACTGGACTTAAAGAATATTCAAATAAAACCTTTAATAATCTAAAAAAATGGCTATCCGGAATGATCTGATAGTGCCAGCGAGAAACAGTCAAAATAAAAACAACAGACTGAATAAATAAAAATGCAGACATCCAATAATGAAATTGCTTTTTGCTTTTTGAAGTAATCACAACAAGTCCAAAAAATAAGAGCTGAAAAGCTGTAATCGTATAAAATATTTTTAGCATTTCTTCCCCTATAAAAATTCAGATTATTATGTATTGTAGCCTACTAATATAAAATAAAAGTTGTTAAAAAATTGGGCTTGAATTAATTTTGAGATTATTATTTTTTCTATTTAATCATATACAACTAGTACTCAGAACATTTGATACAAAAAAATGTTCTACAGCAATTTCTATACGGTATGATGACCTATTTTCAGAAATAAAATTGGCACACGCAAATAAAAGTTAGTAAATAGTTTTTTTTTTAAAAATCGTTTATCTTGGCTTGCGAGCGCTAAAACAATCATTTCGTTTAAAATTTATAGTAAGTTTGGGCATAATTAAACAACGCTCTTTCTGGATATTTAACCCAAGTAGACCGATAGAATTATTTATCAATTCACATTATAAAAATCACCATTAGAAATCGTTCTAACACTTAAAAAAAATATAAAATGAAACAAATATTTACATTATTGATAGTTACTATATGCATGCTCTCCTGCAGTGATGAGGAAATTGATGGAGATAAATACGCATATTCCTATACGAACAAAAGTGATTTAATAATTAGCACCTCTGAAGACAGTTATATGAAATTTGGAACGGTAGCATCCGGAGAAAATTTAGTCTTTGAATATCGCTTTAATGCTGAAGATGACGCACAAATTGCTGATGACGAGTATGGAGAAACCATACGATTTGAAATTGATGAAGATTTAAATGAATTTTCATATTCTAATACCGAACTCGCCACCATGAAACTCGTATTTTCAAGAGATTGCTTCTGTTATTTCCCTATGGATGTGTCAAAAAATGTAGATCCCACAGGAAGCATTAGTGGACAGAAAATTTCAGATAAGCAATGGAACATCAAAATCGATGTAACATTTTACGGAGAGGATACTCGAACAATCGAAGAGCGATTTACCTTAAAACAATAGTAGCTATAACTTCATAAAAAATTAAAGTCCAAGTTTATATTCTTAAAAGTAATTAGAATTACTTTTCCAAGAGCATCGCTGGTGTGGCAACAGTTCTAAACCCGACATGATCAGAGCCTGAATCGATACTTACGCCCATTTTAGCAGAAATCCTAAAACTTGCACAGTAGGATACATGACATAAAAAAGATCCGCCTTTTATAACATGCTCTACTTGATACGGATTGCTGGGACTGTAAGATGTTTTTGCTCCTGTTGGATTTCTTATTTCTTCAGATAAATCTAACTCTTGGTAATGGTTCACATTAAATAAATCACTCGTAATTTCCCAAACATTACCCAACATATCGTGTAAACCAATACTATTTGGCGGATATGATTTTACAGCAGCAATCAACTCAAAACCGTCTGTGCTTTCATTCTTCACCGGAAAAGTGCCTTGCCAAGTGTTAGCATTTGTAGTTAATATTGCTGGATCATTGCCCCATGTAAAAATGGTTGATGCATTATTTCCTTGTGCTGCAGATTCCCATTCTGCTTCCGTTGGCAGCCTCCTTTTTGCCCATTTGCAATATGCCAACGCATCTTCATAAGCAATGTGTATAACCGGAAAAGCATCCTTACCTTCAATGGTAGATGCTGGCCCTTCTGGATGTTGCCAGTTTGCACCAATTTTCCAGGTCCACCACTGTTGGTAATTATTCATGTTTACCACCGCATTTACATTTTTGTTAAAGATTAAACTACCAGGTTGTAAAATAGAATCATGTGGTTTAGGCGTGCCTTGCGGTAATTGTTTTTTTAATTCTTCCCAGTCTATAGCTCGTTCAGCAATGGTTACATATGCTGTAGCTGCAACAAAAGTTTTAAATTGTGCATTTGTTACTTCGGTACTATCTATAAAAAATCCATCCACAGTAACTTTATGCCCAGGCTTTTCTCTTGGCATCGCAAAGGCATCTAAGGCCTTTGCACCTTGTAAAAATGTTTTTCCGACTACCCAAACCATGCCTTTCGGAGTTTCGGTTTGCTGGGTACTTGTGGATTTTGATTCCTTTTTACAGGCTATAAAAAACACAAAAAGAAGTAGTATAGGTTGTAGAAACGCGCGCATCATGGGTGTACATATTTTAAAAGCTAAAGATACTTTATTTTTATGAGCACAACTCGTGACATGTATCGTTTATCCTCAAAAAAATAGCGCTATAAATGTAAAATAAGCGCAGCATCCCCTGTAAAAATGAAATCACGTAATTATAATGCGTACTAAACGATTGCACTTTGCGTGTGCACTAAAATTATAACTTATTGCCATAAAACCCAATACATGACCCAGATCATTTGTTATCATGTTCATACCATTTATCTTTAATTTAAAGCATCATATACCTAATACAAAAAGTTATAAATCGTGTCACCTCCTTTTATCCAAAAATAAATATCGATAAAATAGCACACTTTTCTTGATAAGACCAGTTCAATATAATTATAAACCAAAAAGAAGAAAGAAATGAAAGCATTAGTTTATTACGGCGATCATAATATCGCTCTAGAAGAAAGACCAAAACCAACAATCATCAAACCAACAGATGTTATTATAAAAGTTTTAAAAACAACTATTTGTGGTACTGATTTAGGAATCTACAAAGGCAAAAACCCCGAAATAGAAAGTGGCCGAATTTTAGGTCATGAAGGTGTAGGTATTATCGAAGAAATTGGAGGAAGTGTTTCTCAGTTTAAAAAGGGAGACAAGGTGCTAATTTCGTGCATTACCTCTTGTGGTTCTTGTGAATATTGTAAGAAACAAATGTATGCACATTGTAAAGACGGAGGCTGGATTTTAGGCTATATGATAGATGGCGTTCAAGCAGAGTATGTAAGAATTCCTCATGCCGATAACAGCTTGCATAGCATTCCTGAAAACATTGATGATGAAATAGCGGTTTTATTAAGTGATATACTGCCTACTGGTCATGAAATAGGTGTGCAATATGGAAATGTAAAACCCGGCGATGAAATTGCAATCGTTGGTGCAGGTCCGGTTGGAATGTCTGCACTTTTAACAGCGCAGTTCTACTCGCCTTCTAAAATAATTATGATTGATTTAGATGACAACAGACTGCAATTAGCCAAAGAATTAGGTGCTACTCATACCATTAATTCTGGAACTACAAACGTGGCAAAAGCCATTACAGAAATAGTGGGTACTGAAGGGGTTGATGTGGCTATAGAGGCTGTTGGACTTCCCGCAACTTGGAATATTTGTCAGAAAATTGTAAAACCAGGGGCACACATTGCCAATATAGGTGTACATGGCAAAAAGGTAGATTTTAATATTGAAAAATTATGGATTAAAAATCTGACCATCACTACCGGACTTGTAAACACCAATACAACGCCCATGCTATTAAAAGCTGCGGCTACGAATCATTTAGATTTAAAGAAAATGATTACACATCATTTCCCTCTTTCAGAATTGGAACATGCGTATCAAGTATTTTTAAATGGTGCTAAAGAAAAAGCTATGAAAATTATTATTGATACTGAATAAAGATTGCTTACCAAGGCTTTCCGTAATTGAAAGTTCACACCCTGCTAAAAATAACTATGGGATTTTTAGCAGGGTGTGAACTTCTATAACTAAACAAAAAAAGACACAATCACTATTGCTAATAACAAAAAGTTGCACATATTGAAACAAGCCGTGGTTGCTCCAAAATAAATCCAATTGATCCCGAATCATTTGATTAAACGCTTCCTTAATTTCAATACTTCTGCATTCGAATTCTATTTGAACCAGTGGCAATCCATTGACCAGTAAAATAGCATTATATCTGTTTTTAAAACTTCCTTCTAACGTGACTTAGTTGGTCACTTAAAATAAGTTATTGTTCTAATTTTCGGAATCGAAAAAACGCACATAAGTTATTTCCTAGTTTTCTTTGTTAAAACTAAAACGGTCTCTTAACGTTTTTGCTTTTTCAAAAACATTGCCTTTGGATAAATGGTTGAGAATCCCATCAAACTATTTATCAATATAGCTAGCTTTATAAAAGTTTTCTAGTTGTATTTTTAAATTAGAAACGAAAGCATTGCCATCCATTACTTTAACAGATTTGTAGCCCAAACCAACCAATTGTTGGATTAAGTGATACTCTTATCTAACCAAAAAACGTGCGCAATAGTTTTTCATAGTTTATAGAAACATTTGCTATAAAAGCCTTTTTTTTTGAAGTTTGGGTTATTTTAAATTTTCTATTTTGGTGGAGCTAATCGATAACTAGGTAGCGATTTTTTTTGTTTGTCTTTTACTGGAATATCAATTCTCATAACTTTAAAATGATTACATAATAAATGAAATATATGATTTTCGTCTTACCCATTCGATAGGCTTGTTGATTCTTTAGTCAGGTTTTGTAGAGTGCAATAAAAAAAGAAACCTCCCCTCCAAGTGCTTATTTAAAAAGCTTTCAGTAGATACCTTTATTACATATTTATACTCAAATTTTGAAGCTATGTTTTCCATTTATTTGTCCAGTTATTAATATCGATATCACTTATTAAAAAAACCTTCAGCCATTCAGGATTATCATGTATGATGGACTTAGCTATAGTATCATCCATAATTTGTGGAATAATCAGGCTGTTGCGAACTGCATCAATTAAGCCTGCTTGCTCTAATATTTTAAAGGTTACTTGGCGTAATTTTTTAATCGTTTGCTCTGTAAACTCATCCATCTCAGGATGTAAATCATTCGTTCGTCTATAAAAACTTATGAAATCGCTCTCACTTATTTGATGATCGAACACCAAGTATTTCTCTCTTAAAACAGCTACAGCAAAATCTCGGATAAAACCATAAGTCTTGCATGCTGATAAATAAGCGATTTGCTTTTGTGTTGTTAAATCGCCATTTGCTAAAAGTTTTAATTGCTGTATTGTTAACTTTGAAATTCGCTTTTCAAACTCTAGTAATAACCTTTTACCGGCTGAAGATTTACCGATGCCTAATTCATTTACAAAATCGACAGGTCTATTTTCGAGGTACGCTTTCGCTACAAGTATCATCTCATTTAATCGAAGGAAAGACACAGTAAAAGAAAAATCATATTTATTCATACTTATGCTGGCTTCGTTCATGTATTATTCCAAAAATATTAATAGTTATATTATATTCATTCAAGCATTTCTTTTCATTCCGCACATTTTTTCTATAAAAAAAATGTAGAAATCAACAAATCAGATTTAAATAAATAACGCTAAGCAAGATCTATGCTTATAGTTATATTTATTGTGCTTGATTGCTTTTTTAGCTCCGAAAAACTGTGCACAAACCTTATGTTAAGTTGAGTATTAGACATACTTAGACAAGACAATTCTGCCAAGCAATATCATAGTAATAAATATTTTAACCACTTTTGTGAGGAGATCTTTTTCTTTTCATAGTTATTAATTTTTTTAGTTTGTCTTTCAAAAGTAAAAACTATACTGCATTTATTTTATGATATTGGTCATCTTCCAATTTCTATACATCTTTCGTTTTCAAATATTTTCTGTTGAGTTCGGTACTTGTAATACTTACTTTTTAAGGTATGCACCAAAGATCGTTTTTAATGAAGTAATCGCTTGTGGTAAACCGCAGTTAAAATGGCGGGTTTCCGCAAGCAGCTTACTAAGAGTACTTAATTGTAAAATGTGTATCGGCTGGTTTACTTTTCTACTATTTGTTAATCGGTTTTTTAGGAAGCTTCTTTTTTTTAAGAAAATGACTCACTATAAAAAGAACCCCCACAATAACAAATGGCATTGTGATAGTCATTATAACAACAAGGCTCATTAAAATGGAGTCGTTCATTTTATAGTTGTGTAGAAAAACAATTGGACTGAAGCCAAGACCAATAAGAATAAAGAGTATACCGCCAATATATTCCCATTTCCATGCAATGATAAGAAAGACAATTAAAAGAAATGATGGAATGAGATGGATGACAAAGGCACTAAATTGTTGCCAGATGGTTAGTTTGGGTGAAAAAGCATCTGCTGCGAATACACTCACAAAAAGAATAGCGAGTATGCAAATAATCCGCGGTAACCAATGAAATAGCTGGATCGATTTTTTCATTTTATTTTAGTCTTAGATGTATCTTGCTCCTCGCTTTTAAGATTTATTTTTAAGCCCCATACTGATATCGCATGAATAATGCAAAAAGGTAAAACGAATAACACCATTGGAAGTCCGGCAGTAATAGGATCTTTGGCTAATAGTGTATTTAACAATCCTACTCCCATAACAACGGGATATGACCAAAATATCCAAGCAGCACTTTTCTCAAAGTGCTTTACGAAGATCAAAACAAGTGCGGGTGCGAGCAGCGGAATTTGAATTCCAATCGCTATGAATACCTCGGGGTATAACGATTTAGAAAAGTCATCCCCCCTGCTGATGCCAAACGCAACATACAGATTATACGCAAAAAAACTGAGGGCCATCAAACCTCCTACAATCCCTGCTTTTTGACTTTGTTTCATAGTTTATAAAAATTTCCAGCGTTGTTGCCATATAACTTATGTTTCAAAAGTAATAAAGCCTATGCACCAATGCTATGACCCACGTCATAGAGGCCTTTTTTAGTGGCTGCAGTTGTCAAAAAAAATAAGCTTAAATAGTCGCTTATAGGTACTATATAACTCCTTTAAAAAAAACCAATCCAGATGACTTACATCATATTTTAGAACTGCAAGAACCCCTATTTTTATCACAAAATAAATGATAACAATTTCAAATTTTTACACCTCGTAAAACGATAGTCTAAAGAGCTAATATCCTACACATAGTTCTTTTGCTCTTTACATAAGGAAATACGTGTAATTGCGAGCTCGATGAAAATTTGTATCAAAAAAAAAACATTGAAATACAGCACTCTATTGTATGCGCTTCTAATTTTACACATTATGTTCGGATTAAATTCATGTGCCACTATTCCTAAAAATGCCACTGCGGTTACCTCGTTTGAAAAAGAGAAATACCTTGGTAAATGGTACGAAATAGCTCGGTTTGATTTTAAGTTTGAAAGAAATTTAGACAACACTACTGCCGTCTATTCTCTAAATAAAAATGGCACTATTAAAGTGGTGAACCAAGGATATAATACCATTAAAAAGGAATGGAAACAAGCAATTGGTAAAGCGAAATTTGTAAAGGATGAGCGCATCGCAATGCTCAAAGTTTCCTTTTTTGGTCCTTTCTATGGCGGTTATAACGTTTTAGCAATTGATGCGGAATATACCTATGCACTTATTGCCGGTGCGAGTCTAAAGTATCTCTGGATCTTATCTCGTGAACCTAATATACCTGATGATATAAAAACTAGCTACCTCACTATTGCAGAAAATATTGGTTTCGACACCTCTAAGTTATTGTGGATTCATCATGATATCTGATTGTATATAAAATCATCTTTTTGACTATAATTATATTTTAACACATATTATTCCCCCTTGAAAAGTGGACAGGTTAAGGCTATTTTGGCTATCATAACCGCGCATTATCATTCATAGTTGGGATATTTAGGAAAAACAACTTATGGCATACCTTCCACTATTTGACAAATGAAGGTACATTTTTTATATTCGGTCTTTTTATATAATTGTATATGCTTTAAAAATAACACACAATTAAAAAAATGCTAAATTAAAATTATAATTACTATTGTTTTATCCCATCGACTACTTTTTGATTTTGACATTCTAGAGGTATGCTCATTTTACGAAAATCATCTCCTTTAATTGAGGTTTATCCTAAAATATTATTTCTTCATCAAGCTATCTTTAACACATAACTCTTTTAAAATATTTTTATAACAGAGTTTCTTTTTGAGTAAATTCGTCTTGAAAAGTAAAGCCTTGCGAAAATCCGTAAAGTTTTATTTAGAATTATATGCATAGAACTATATAAGACAGCAGTATCAAATAATAATGAACTTATGATTAAAAAAGTAACATTTACATGAGGATTTGAAGAATATTTTATGATGTCATTGGTATCCAAAAATTCATAGCCTAAGGTGCGGGGTAATTGCAGGATTAGGATTGTAAATTCTGCTAAACTTTATCTTCTTTATAAAAAATTACAAACTACATTAGCCGAATAAATTCCCAAATCTAATCTTTGAAAACTTTTCTTTATGTGATGCTATATCAATTTTTTAAAATAAATTTATATTTAAAATATTACATATTAAGTAAATATTAATTTTAAATTAATGAATACGTTTTCTTTTGTATTAATATTACAAATAAAGAATAAAGAATATAAATTATGAAAATAAACACTTATTTAAATATTGCTACAATTTACTTCCTAATTTTTGTATCAAACTCTATTCAGGCGCAATATGAGCCATCTATCCTTTTCTATAACAATTCAAATCAGTTAGTTTACGTATCTGATGAAGATGGAAATCACATTCCTGATTATAGTTATGTAGGTTATAAAAATGGTGAAGAAGCATTACCAACTATAGCAGTTGTTAAAGAAATAAGTCCTGTCGCTGGAGATAACACAGCACATATCCAAGCTGCCATTGACGAAGTAGAAGCATTAGTACTAAACACAAATGGACATAGAGGAGCCTTGTTATTATTACCAGGAGAATATCCTGTTAGTGGTGAACTCATCATAAATAGAAGCGGCGTTGTACTACGTGGTTCTGGAGATGGTGAAAATGCAACAACAAATACAATTATTAGAGGCGTAGGGAACGTTCCAGACGAAAGAACACTAATTAGAATTGGCACGAATAACAAAAGTGGTTTTGGAGGGCAAGTTGCAGGAACTAGGCAAGATATTATGAGCCCTTATATTCCAGCTGGAAGCAGAACTATTGAAGTTGCAGATGCATCAGTTTATAATGTTGGTGATAATATTATCATAAAACATCCTAGTACAGCAGCGTGGTTAGCAGCAGTTGATAATGGCGGTGTTGCTTCGGACGCCCCGTGGGAGCCGAATACAATAAATTTAGTTTTCAATAGACATATTACGAGTATTGATGGTAACAAAATTCAGGTAGCAACGCCTATTTACGATACATTAGATCGGTCATTGTCTCAATCCTACGTGTACACATATAATGGTAATAGTCAATTAAAAGAATGTGGTGTTGAAAACTTACGAATATTTGTAGAATCATCAGGAGTAACAGGCAGAGATCATGTCAAAATAGGTATTCATATGATTGGGGTAGATAATTCTTGGGTCCAAGGCGTCACCATTTTAAGAGTGAGCGACCAAGGTGTTAAATTTGATGAAGCCACACGTTGTTCTGTAATTGATACCAATGTCCTAGATATGCATGGGCCAATTTCTGGAGGATGGAGATACAATTTCGAAGTAACTGACTTCTGTAACAATATTCTTTTTGAAAATTGCACGGCATCTAACGGTAGGCATACATTTGTTGCTAATGGAGCGAGTGATGTTAATGGAATTGTGTTTACCAATTGTTCATCTTCTGGAGATTACACCAGATCCGAGTCCCATAGACGCTGGAGTCAAGGAGTACTTTGGGATAATATTTCTTGGACAAACACCAATGCAACTGGTATTTTAGGGTTACACAATAGAGGGAGCTATGGAACAGGGCATGGTTGGACTTTAACGAACGGCGTGGCTTGGAATATTAGTGCACCTTCTAATCAAATAGCAATTCAAAAACCACCTATTGGTCAAAACTATGCTATTGGTTGTGATGCCACTGTTAATGGAGAGGCCCCTTTTAGGCATCCAGTAGGTTATATTGAGGGAACTGGAGAGAATTTAAGAATACAATCTTTATATACCGCTCAATTTGAAGATAGAACTTCACATGGTGTATTGCCAGATACACCAGGAAAGTTATTTCCAAATGATTATATGTTTACAGATACAGAAAAGTATTTAGAACTTACATGGCATGATGTATCTATTGAAGAAGATAGCTATATTTTAGAACGCTCATCAGATGGTGTTATCTTTCAGACAATTGCAACACTTCCTGCAAATACAGAAACTTATACAGATACAGATTTACAACAAGAAAACTATTTTTACAGGTTAAAATCCACAAACACAATAGGGACTTCTCCAGCGTCTAATACAATACAAACCAATGATTACCAAATAACTACACAAAATATAGTTTATGTTTCTGCAACAGGTGCTGGTAGTATGGATGGCACAAGTGAATCAAATGCATTAGACAACTTTGGCGTTGCCATGTCTAATATAACCTCTGAAGGTGATAAACTTATAATTATAGGAACCATTGCACCAGATGGCGCTAATCTAACCTCTAAGAATTTTGCATTTACTATAGAAGGTTTGGATGCTAACTCAGTTATAGATGGAAATGGTGGTACAGACAGACTCTTTACAATAAATGGAGCAACGTCGGCAGATGTTACTTTTAAAAATCTTACGTTTTCAGGTCATAACACATCGCTTGCAGGTGGTAGTGTGTTTTTTAATAACAATGCTGGGGCTACAGCCACTTTTAATAATTGCATTATAACGGGTAATTCTGTATCTAATGGAGCTGGTGGTGGTGCCATATTTTTTGCCAATGGAAATTTGAATATAATAGACAGCTCATTTGAAAGTAATACTTCGATAGAAGAAGCAGGTGCTATTTTTGGGCAATCAGGAACAATTACAATAACAAATTCACTTTTTAAAAGTAATTCAGCAGCTACAAAAGGGGGGGCTTTGTATGCTAATTCAGCAAATTTCACCATAACAGGTTCTACTTTTTATGATAATGAAACAACTGGTGATGCTGGTGCCGTTGGTGGTGCTGCTTTATATATTGCAGGGGCTAGTAGTACAAATAGTATAACAAATTGTACATTTTTTCAAAATACAACCGGTACTACTAACCAAGATTATGGAACAATAAGAACAGATAACGGTAATACTACTGTTTCAAATAGCTTATTTTATAATAATAAATTGAATAATGATCAAAATGCTCCATCAGATTGGGGTGCAGGTCCTAATGGAACACAAACTTTTGAGACTTCTATAGCACAATGGATTAGTACTAATGTAGATAATCAAGATGAAGGTACTGGTTCTATAACAGGAATCAAAGGAGGTACAGGTACTCCAGCAGACCTTACATCTTCTAATCTAACATTTAATCCAACTACTGGTAAAGTAGAATATGATGCTGTAAGTTTTACGGAACATAGCCCTATTGATTTTGGATCTGATGGTAATGACGTTGGTGCTTGGGATTCTGGCTTAACGTTATCTTTAGATAAAGAAGATTTTTTAGCAACTAAACTTTCTGTTTATTATAATAAATCGTCAAAAATTTTAGAATTACAACATACAATAACAGAACCAGTATCCATTGAAATATATAATATTTTAGGAGTTAAAATTTTAACCTTAAAAGATGTAGCTAAAAATCAAAGAGTAAATGCGAATTCATTACAAACTGGTATTTATATATTAGTAGGTAAAACACCTACTAAATTTTTCTCTAAAAAATTCTTGATTAATTAAGAAATATAATTTTACAAGAAACACTTAAAAATAAAAAACAGGTTTTTTTTAAAACCTTGTTTTTTATTTTGCATTCAATCTTTCATTTCACAAAATAATAAACCAAACATTGTTTTTATAATTACGGATGATCAAAGTACCACCTGAATTTGACATTACCTTTAAAGTGAATTTAAATAAAAGAAATGATTTTAAAAATGGAGGAAAAGTAATACACGAAAATGATTTCTTCCTTTCTTTGTTAGAAATGAAACCAACGGCGGTCATCCTAATTCCTATCTTTTTAGTAGAAACAAAATTAATTGTTAGCAAGTTAGAAAAACTACAAATACCATCTCTTTTTTTAAACATTGCTATTGATGGCTTTAACAACGTTTTGAATAAACGCCTTATTTAGTTGCGTTTATTTTGAGTTTTGCTTTGTTTTTTTTAAGACTTTATCTGGGAAATCAGTAATTAATCCATCTAATCCAAGATCAATTAATCGTTGCATTTCATCTTCCTTATTTACTGTCCATTTCCACACTTCAATAGCGTTTTCGTGCGCAAAGTTTAGATACTCTTTTGTAACAGTAGTTTCAGGTCCAACTCCAATAGCATTCAATTCAATAATTTTAGCATACTCTAGGGTCATTTTATCTGCTTTATTTATGAGCCAAAGGATTGGAATATTCTTATCCAGTTGTCTTATTTTGGCTAATACGGGGTACTTAAAAGAAAATATGATTACATCCTCTTTTACTCCAAGGTCATTTACAATTTTAAGAACCTCTTTCTCTGTTCCATAAACCTTTATTTCAATGCAGACCTTAATCTTTCCTTTTGCCAACGCAAGGGCTTCTCTTAAAGTTGGAATCTTTTCATTTTCATATTTATCACCAAATTTAGCACTGTAACCTACTTTAACAGCAGTTAAATCACTATAATTCATTTCGGCAATTTCTCCTTTAAAACCATTGGAGCTCGTCTTATCTATAGATGAATTGTGAATAACAACAATAGAATCATTCTTGGTTCTATGAACATCCAACTCGAAATAATCCGCTTTACATTCAATCGCCTTTTGAAAAGCAATAAGCGTGTTCTCGGGAGCTATTCCTGAAAATCCGCGATGCGCAATTATTTTTGTTTGAGCATTCGTTAGCATGCTACTTAAAACGAATACTACTATAAAGATACATCTAGTTGCTAAAATCATATGTTGTTATTTAATTAATTTAATCTAGTATTTAAAGCATTCTTTAATTCCTCAACTAATTTTGGGTATTTTACAGCTACATTTTTTGTTTCCTTTTCTGCAGTAGTATGATCATACAATTCTACAAATCCGTCCTGATGAAGTATCATCCTATGCGTTGAAGTTCTTATTGTTGAAGCCCCTTTTTTATATGCGAAAGCCGTGTGACCAGGTATTTCTGGATCTACTAATATTCCTTTCAGTGATACCCCTTGGGCATACTTAGGAATTTCAATTCCTGTTAAATCACATAATGTCGGAAAAATATCCAAGGTTTCCACGATCGCATCTGTGTTAGCGCCTTTATGTTTCATACCAGGATAATGAATTATTAAAGGTGAATGTAACGATTCCTCGAACAAACTATGTTTCCCCCAGATTGCGTGTTCTCCCAAGTGCCAACCATGGTCACCCCAAAGGACAACGATGGTATTTGCATCCGCTCCTGTACGTTTTAATTCTGCGAGTATTTTCCCTGCTTGAGCATCCGCATAACTCACACAAGCTGCATAATGACGACGCACTTCATCCGCAAAAACAGTATCTATATTCGCGTTTTTACCCCAACGATTGTATTGCTTAAATTCACTAGAACCATGCCATGTGCTCCTCCCTTCCGGTTTTCCAGGGTGTTCTATTGAAGGAAGTTGAACACCTTCATATTGATCAAAATAAGATTTTGGCGCACCAAAAGGCAGGTGTGGTTTGATAATTCCTACGGCAAGAAAAAATGGATTTTTATTAATTGTAGTGAGTTCTTTTAATTGTTTCAATGCCTCCTCTGTAATTGCCCCATCTGGATATATATTATCAGTTCCCTTTACTGTTTGAAAAACGTTCATATCACTTGATTTTAAGCGAATCTCTCCGTTAGCCAATCCGTGCATAATGCCCCGTGGATGCTCCCATTCCGCAACCGGCATAAGATGTCTATCCCATGCATTTGGCATCTCTATTTTTGTGCTATCATTCCAATCCTTACCACCTCTACCTCCAGGGTGATGAGATACTTTCCCAACCGAAACCGTTGTATAACCATGTGTTTTAAACCACTCCGGCATACTTTGATTTATTATTTTTGTGCCCTCTTTTATTTTATTTGCCCGAAGAAAAAGCGCATTATTTCCTGCTGTTCCATACTGCCCTGTTAATAAAGTATATCGAGACGGTCCACAACTAGGAGCATTTGCAAAATGTTTCTGAAATTTAATTCCTTCTGTTGCCAAATGATCAATGTTTGGCGAGCTAATATAGTCTGCTCCAAAACTCTTCAATTCCGGGCGAAGGTCATCCACACAAATGAGTAGAATATTAGGTTTTTGAGTGACTTGTGTTTTTTGACAATTTGCTATCATTTGAAAAGATAACACAGCATAAAAAAATATTATCTTTTTTCCAACTCTCATTATTATACATTTTTTATTTACTAATTATTGATTTCTTTAATGCCACACAATAAAGTATTTATTGGTCAAGATTCTTATATCGCGAGTAATATTCCAAAAAAACTCATGAATTTAGGTAGCTCAAAAATTTCCTATCTTTTTAAGTATCGAAACACAATACTTTTAAAAACAATACTATTTACAATAGAATCATTGATCTTTACTAAATTATTGAATACTCTTTTTTAAGATTTACTATCCCAATACGTCTTGATACTATTTTGTATTTTTTTAGAATCTTTATCTGTATCGCCTAAAAGCTCTCTCTGTTTGAGAAGTTCTTTTTTTAATTTTGTTATAACCTTTTGATATGTTGAATCTTTATAGGCGTTATGGAGTTCATTAGGATCTTTTTGTAAATCGTAAAAATCCCAAAATTTCGTATTTTCATCTGCTTGTTTATGATTATTTTTAAACCCTTTTCCATAGTAAAAAGCTAATTTATAACGCTTTCCACGAATTCCAAAATGACCTGGTCTGTCTTTCTGATGTTGCCAATATCGGTAATACCCGTATTGTCTCCAATCTTTAGAAGTGTTGCCTTTTAAATTTTCTCTAAAACTTTTACCTTGCATATTTTCTGGATATTTTATCCCCGCATAATCTGCAAATAATGCAGAGAAATCTACATTTTCTATAATATCTTTATTGCGTTTTCCTGCGGGAATTTCTTTGGGGTAACGAATTACAAATGGCATATGAATGGATTCTTCATAAATCAATCTTTTATCAAACCAACCATGCTCTCCTAAAAAATATCCTTGATCTGCTGTATAAATAACGATCGTGTTTTCGTCTAAACCAGACGCTTCTAAATAATCTAAAAGCTTACCTATATTATCATCAATTGCCGCACCGCATCGCATAAAATCTTTTACAAATTTTTGATATACTTTACTTCTTGCTTCTTTTTTGCTTAATCCATCAATAGAAAAAGGCAATTCTGGGTATTGCATATAATCTGACCTTTTATCAGGATTATTTGTTGAAAAAACATATCGATTTCCTAGACTATCTATAGACTGACCAATTAGTGAACGTCCTGTAGTATTGGGTCCGTTATCATACAAAGAGGTCGGTTCTGGAATTGTTTCATTAATATATAGATTAGAGAAACGCTCTGGATAATCATAGGGTTCATGTGTCGCTTTAAAATGACAAAAAGAGATAAATGGTTTTGATTTATCTCTATTTTCAATCCAATTTATTGTTTTATCTGCAATGATATCAGCACTAAAACCTTCGTATATTTTTCCTCCTTTATTATAGTCTTTCCAATTTTCTTTGGTTTTCATAATCGGATTATTATACAAGCCTTGACCTGGCAAGACACAATAATAATCAAAACCACTTGGTTCTTGTTTTAGATGCCATTTACCAATTATAGCGGTTTGATAACCTCCTTTACCCATTTCTTTAGCAATATTATTATACGTAGGACTTAACCCTTTTCCTAATGTTGTAATACCATTTCTATGGCTATACTGTCCTGTCAGTATGGTAGCTCTACTTGGCGTGCAAATTGAATTTGAAACCAAACAATTTTCTAAAACAACTCCTTCGTTCGCTAACCTTTCTATGTTTCTATTTTGTACATAGTCTTTTAAAACCCCACCGTAGATTCCCCAAGCTTGCTTCGTATGGTCATCAGACATGATAAAAAGAATATTAGGTTGTTTCGTTTCTTGTACGGGTTTTGGTTTAGCACTAGAACATCCAATTAAAATAAGCGATAGTAATACTGTATAAGATAGATTTTTCATTTTACTTTAGTTTTTATTTTTTTTTAACCAATTCCTATAGTGTTGTTCTAATTCGATAACTTTATTTGGGTGTTTTTTAGCCAAATTTATAGTTTCACCAATATCATCATCAAGGTTTACCAAGAATCTTTTTTCCTTTAATTTATATGTTTTCTTGCTAGTATCTCTTGGGTTCCCTAACAATTTCCAATTTCCCTTGCGTGCCACCCACATATCTTGATATTGCCAACAATAGCCCTCTGTATGCCGAGTTTTTTCTTTTTCATTATTGATGATGTCAACTAGACTTTTACCATCCAAATCTTGTGAATCAAGTTTAATTCCACATAATTCTGCCAGAGTTGGCATCCAATCTGAATTTACTCCAAACTGATTTCTAATGGCGCCTTTTTGAATTTTATTTGGCCAAGTGATGGCTGCTGGAACTCGAATGCCCCCTTCAAACAAACTCGATTTTGCACCTCTATAAGGCCCAGCGTTTCCTCCGCCAAAATGCGCACGTTGTTCTGTTGAATGACCATTGTCAGATTGAAATACAATAATAGTATTGTCTTTGATCCCTAATTCATCGAGTTTTTTAAGTAGTGCACCAATTCTTTCGTCTAAAGTTGAAATAAATGCAGCATATAAATTTCGGGGATATGAAACTCCTTTATCATTATAATAGTCTAGCCATTTTGCATCGCCTTGATATGGATAATGCGGCATATTCACAGCAAAATACATAAAGAAAGGATTCTTTTTATTTTCTTCAATAAAATTAGAAGCTTCGTTGACCATTAAGTCAGGAAAAAATTGTCCATCATAATAGACTTCTTTTCCGTTTCTGAATAAATCGTGCCTGTTAGGTCCACTCCAATAAAAGAAATGCGAGTAATTATCTATACAGCCCACCATATGACCAAAAGAATGGTCGAACCCTTGAGCATTTGGAGTCATTTCTGGAGCATCGCCTAAATGCCATTTTCCAATATGAGCTGTAGCATAACCTGCATCTTTAAACATTTCTGCCATAGTGTATTCTGTACCAGGAAGTCCTTTTTTTACTTTTGAATTTGGCACAGCATTTCCTGATAAACCTGCTCTTTGAGGAGTTTTACCCGTTAATAAAGCAGCTCTTGAAGGCGAACAAACAGGCGAGGCGTAAAATTGAGTAAAACTGATTCCGTTTTCTATAATGTAATTCATATTCGGAGTTACCAAATCTTTTGCTCCATAAGAATTTACATCAATAGAGCCTTGATCATCTGTTAAAATAAAAATAACGTTTGGCTTCTGGTTTTTCTTTGTTTTTTCGGGATTACCAACCTGTGACTTCGATGAAAAGCATCCTAAAAAAAGTATACTAATCATTAAAAAAAATATTTTTTTAGCTTTCATTCATAATCAATTTAATACTGTGATATAATTCTATTTTGTTCTACTCAAAGAAAATAGCAAATTTTCCATTTTATAAATGCAAGATTGATATTATTATTCTAATGTTTCTGAAATTAAATTGATTATTAATTTTGCAGCAACAGGATCGTACAAACCTTTATTAGTCATCATTTCCGAAAATACTGCTTTTCCTTTATTTGTAATAGAGATTATCGGAAACCCTT